>Ga0233446_1000071_pt1 | contig 141137 bp, 121 predicted proteins | sample SI_124_October20_4_FD_182780 | JGI IMG/M metagenome (GOLD analysis project Ga0233446, IMG submission 182780) | Seawater microbial communities from Saanich Inlet, British Columbia, Canada - SI_124_October2016_120_MG | ecosystem: Environmental > Aquatic > Marine > Inlet | place: Canada: British...
ATACTGAAGAAAAAGAAAAACCTACGGCTTCTACAGCTGGCCGACATTATAAATCCAGCGACACCTGAACCATATTTTTATAAGAAAGTTGATGGAGGATTATTAATTCAGGAAGCTGATCATCATATTATGGATGATGAGAATTATAAGGTTGTGACTGAGAAACAACCTACTGAGCAGGAGTGGGCAGATCTGAAACTGGCCTGGAAAGTTGTCAAGCATGCTAAATCCAATGCTATCGTGGTGGTAAAAGATGGTGCCACACAAGGTGTTGGTGCAGGTCAGACCAGTCGCATATGGGCAGTGGATAATGCATTGGACCGCAGTAAGAGCTCCACAGAAGGATCTTCCCTGGCATCTGATGCTTTTTTCCCCTTCTCTGATTCCGTTGAAAAGGCAAACACTGCTGGAGTAACTGCCATCATTCAACCAGGTGGTTCAGTCAGAGACGAGGATTCCATCGCTGCCTGCGACAAATATGGAATTTCAATGGTCCTGACTGGGATGAGACATTTCAAGCATTAAGGAATTTGAAGTTTGTAAGAAAGCGGACACTTTAGGTTACAAAAATTATTGGATTCCGCTGTACATATTTGATATTGTCAAGAATGTAAAAAGACATTCAGATGACACTATTAAATTTAAGGGAGAAAATTTGTGAAAAAGTTAACCGGTGTATTAATAATCGCCATGTTTGTACTCGTAAGTTGTGCACACAAAGAGGCATTACACACTATGGATGCAACTTCTGATGCAAAAGAAGCTCATGTTTGTACAGAAGCCTGTGACCATTCAGATCATAAAGCAATGGCCAAAGAGCATGTTTGTACCGAAGCCTGTGACCATTCAGACCATAAAGCTATGGCCAAAGACCATGTCTGCACAGATGCCTGTGATCATTCGGCTGATGCCATGGTGAAAGAACATGACTGCTCAGATGAATGTAAAGCTGAGTGTAAAGCAGCCCATATGGCAAAACATGGTGAAGATCATGTTTGTACCGAAGCTTGTACTGCAGAGTGCAAAGCTATGGGTGAACCTGTTGGTGATGCAGAATGTCAAAAGGTTGAAGAGGATAAAGATTAATTTTGTAAATCTTTAATCCATTTCAAGTGAATTTTAAAGAATGGGGAGGGCAATTTGTCCTCCCCATTCTTTTTTTATAGCTCATACTAAAAAGATTATATTGAGCTGGATTTAAATCTGAAATATCATATAAATGGGGAATCCAGAAATGAAGGTTTTGGTTGTTGGAGGTGGGGGTCGGGAACACACACTGGTATGGAAAATAGCGCAGAGCTCACGGGTCTCAAAAGTGTATTGTGCTCCAGGGAATGCAGGAACTGCTGACATTGCAACCAACCTTCCAGTATCAGACAATGATATCCCGGCTCTGCTGGGCTTTGCCAGGGACAATAATATTGGTCTGACCGTCGTCGGTCCTGAAGTTCCTCTGGTTGCCGGAATTGTAGATGAATTTGAAGCAGCTGGCTTGCGAATATTCGGTCCCAATGCCAGAGCAGCAATCCTGGAGGGCAGCAAAGTCTTCACCAAAGAACTGCTCTACAAATATGATATACCAACAGCAGAGTACCACCGGTTCACTGATGCCTCAAAAGCTGTAGAATATTTGGAATCCAATACAACCTATCCCATCGTGATAAAAGCTGATGGTCTCGCAGCTGGAAAAGGTGTTCTCATATCCCTTTCCAGGGAGGAAGCCCAGCAGGGCGTACGGGAGATGATGGAGGAGAAGGTCTTTGGAATGGCAGGAGATGAAATCATTATCGAAGAATTCATGACTGGTCCTGAGCTTTCAATGCTTTGCTTTGTTGATTCAAATTCGGTAGTACCTATGGTATCTGCAAAGGATTACAAGCGGATTGGAGAAGATGATACTGGTCTGAACACCGGAGGTATGGGAGCCATTTCACCCAACCCACTCTATGATGATGAGCTAGAAGCTCACTGTCTTGAAAACATTATCGAACCTACCCTCAGAGGTATGCGAAAAGAGGGGAGACCCTTTAAGGGGATTTTGTATTGTGGCATCATGCTCACGGAAGCTGGTCCAAAGGTCCTGGAATATAATGTCCGCTTCGGCGATCCTGAAACTCAGGTGATATTGCCTCGGCTTGAAACTGATCTCCTGGACATTTTTGAAGCTGTCATCGATGATAAGCTCTCTGATTTGCAGGTGAAGTGGGACCAAACTGCAGCAGCAACCGTTGTTCTAGCCTCACAGGGCTATCCTGAAGCCTATCCCAAGGGTTTAGTGATATCTGGACTGGATCAAGTAAACGCCTCTGTAGTATTCCATGCTGGGACCGCAGAAAAAGAGGGAGAGATTGTAACTTCTGGAGGTAGAGTCCTCACCATTACAACCAGAGCAGCTACTGTGGCCAGTGCACTCACTACTTCTTATCAAAACGCTGATTTGATTCACTTTGAGGGGAAAACAATTCGCATGGATATTGGGAGCTGAAATGATCAAGCATATTGTGGCCTGGGATATTATAGACACCGACAAACAGCATAATGTTAAAAAGTTGAAATCATTATTAGAGGAACTGCCAGATTTAATTCCTGAGATAGTATCGTATGAAGTTGGGATCAATATCAAGGATTCAGAAAATGCCAAAGATATGATTCTATTATCCTCTTTTCAGGATGAAGCTGGACTTCAAACGTATGCTGAACATCCCGAACATCAACGAGTTGTTCTGGAACTCCGCAAAGTTTCCAGAAAGACCATGGTAGTGGACTTTAAAGTATAATAAAAAAAGGTTCCAACCTGTATGGCTCACAGCATTCGCTGAAAACAGGTTCAAGGATCAGGCAATAAGCTTTTTCACCTCAGCCAGAGCCTTATCACAGATCTCACCTGTCAATCCTTTGACATAGGTCTCAATGGTCTCAGCCTCTATCCCGGCTTCCGTCATCATCTCAACCATCTCAGCATAACTCATTCTTTTGCCACGAGTTTGCTTCTTCAAATGATCATAACCATCTGAGGCGCCTCTATCACGTTCAACAAGCTGGACAAGTTCAGAGAAAAATTGACCATTATTGGCCAGTTCTTCATCCATCTTGGCATCGTTGATAAGAATATCACCAGTTCCCCGTTGAGCGTAGATCACAGCTAATACTATATGCCCAAAGGCGGTTCCAATGTTGCGTTTGACAGTAGAATCTGTGAGATCTCGTTGGAGCCTGGTTTTCATGAACTTCTGGCTGAAAAAGGTGAGCAAACTCTCGGCGAGCTGAGCATTACCTTCAGAATTTTCAAATTTAATCGGATTTATTTTATGCGGCATGGTTGAGGACCCGATGGATGATGCATCAGCTTTCTGGTACAAATACGCCAACATAAAATAGGTCCATATGTTCTGATCATAATCGATAAGGAGACCACTCAGTCGTTTCACTGAATCAAGCAGTGTCGCATAGGTATCCCCGGGCATGATCTGTAGACTGAAAAGAGTATGTTCCAGACCAAGTTCTTCCACTACTTCGCGAGTTAATTCAAACCAATCCACATCTGGATAAGTACCCACAAATGCATTCAAGTTTCCAGTGGCTCCAAGAATTTTACCCTGGATGTTCATGTCCTTTAGTTCAGAGTACATTTTAGCAAATCTAAGGCTGTAGAGTGCCAGTTCTTTGCCCATAGTTGTTGGGGTTGCAACTTCACCGTGGGTGCGACCTATCATACGTCTGTCACGATTGTCACTGGCAATCTCAGATAGCTCCTTTATGAGACCTTTCAGGTGCTTGAGTAGAATATCTCTGGCAGCCACCATCATAAGACCATGTGATAGATTGTTCACATCTTCAGAGGTGAGGCCAAAATGGACGTAGGGTCTCACTTTTTCAGGTAATTGACCCTTGATAAATTCTATAACTGCAGCCACATCATGTTTTGTACGACGTTCTATATCCTTGACAGCCTTCAAATCATCGGTGTCAATGTCTGTGTAAATGGACATATAGCTATCCTTCCACCAATCCGCGCGATCAGTGGCTTTTAGAAAAGCTTTCAAATAGACCATTTCAACATGGATTCGTTCATGGATCAAACGGCTTTCAGAAAATGCGTCCTGAACTTCTTGAAGATCACTGGCATAGCGACCATCAAGGGGAGATAGATTGAAAAGTGTTTCAGAAGACAATGGTTTCATTCCTTTCTGGTCCGTGTGAGAGAATGGTAATCGGTATTTCGACAAAATCTTCGATGAATTTGATATAGCTCTGGATGCTCTCAGGAAGATCTGCTTTTGATTTCCCCTTCAATTTTGCCCATTCTTCCTTACTGAGATCTGCAATATACGGAATATCAGTATATATGGGTTCAACCAGTTCCAGAGTAGGAGCATCTGCTGGGAAGTAGTCGATTTCTTTCCCCTTTATTTTATACCCAGTACAGGCTTTTACTCCATTTACCAGCGCAAGGGTATCAATCTTTGTCATTGCCAGCTCTTGAATACCTGATATGCGAATGGCGTATCGCAAAGCATAGAGATCAAGATGTCCAACCCGTCGGGGTCGACCAGTAGTTGCACCGTACTCATGACCTGCTTCTCTCAGGTTAGTGGCTGCATCTCCATCCAACTCGGTAGGAAAGGGACCCTCGCCAACACGCGTGGTATAGGCTTTTGTGATCCCCAGAATTCTGATAGGCACACCAGGAATAGCTCCACCACCGACAAAGGCGGCTGCAGCAAGTGTCGAACTGGAAGTGACAAAGGGGTAGGTGCCATAGTTTAAATCAAGCAGGGTTCCCTGAGCACCTTCAAATAGAACCTGCATTTCAGAGTTGCTGGCAGACCGTACCAGGTCTTCTGTATCAGAAACAAACTCCTTAAAGTCTGAACCGTAGGATGCGTATTCGTGTGATACACTTTCACAATAATCTTTGAACTCGGACTCAGAGAATATCCCATCAGTGATGAGAATATCTCTAACATCTCTAAGCGAATTTTTGATGCGATCAATGGCATCATCAGCGATAATATCCAATATTCTTAAATTGATTCGGGAAGCTTTTTGAGAATAGGTTGGACCGATACCACGACCTGTGGTGCCAATTTTCCCACCTTCTTTTGCATCAATCAACTGATGGTGAGGAAAAATCACATGGGCTCTGGCGCTGATTTTCAGTTTGGGAGCATGACCACTTTCAGTGAAAGATTTGATTTCTTCCAGGAGATCCTTGGGGTTGATAACCACACCGGTTCCCAGTATACACTGTTTGTTGTGAAGCATCCCTGAGGGCATGTAGTGAAATTTATAAGTTTCACCGGCATGCATAACTGTGTGGCCTGCATTCCCGCCACCATTGAATCGAACAACAAGATCACTCTGCTCAGCCAGTACATCGACTAGCTTACCTTTACCTTCATCACCCCACTGAGCACCAACTACGATGGTGTTTTTCATGCTTTCTCCTGTTGATTCAATTGATATAGAGAAGTTCTCAATTAATTAGAAATCGGCTCCGTAGTTGGGAGCCTCTTTGGTTACCTGGACATCATGGGGATGGCTTTCTTTTAAACCTGCCCCGCTAATTTTTACGAATTGAGCGTTTTTACGTAATTCATCAATATTGGCTGTGCCACAATATCCCATTCCTGCTCTCAATCCACCAACAAGTTGATAAACAACATCCTTGATGGCACCTCGGTAAGGAACTCGACCCTCAATACCTTCTGGTACCAGCTTCTGGGTTGTTTCCTGGAAATAGCGATCGGCTGAACCTGCATTCATAGCTGAAATGGATCCCATGCCACGATAGACTTTATATGCTCGTCCCTGGAAAAATTCTTTGTGCCCCGGGCTTTCATCTGTACCAGCCAAAAGTCCACCAATCATGATGGTGGAAGCTCCTGCGGCAATAGCCTTGGGTAGATCACCTGAAAATTTGACACCACCATCACCAATAATAGGCACTCCATGTTTGTCAGCTTCTTCTGCGCAGTTGGCAATGGCACTGATTTGAGGCATACCTACACCTGCAACAATGCGGGTAGTGCAGATGGACCCTGGTCCAATTCCAACCTTGACGGCATCAGCTCCTGCATCGATAAGGGCCTTGGTCGCTTCAGCAGTAGCAACATTTCCGGCAATAATCTGAATATCAGGATATTGGGATTTAATCTTTTCTACAATCGTTGTCACATTCTTTGAATGACCGTGGGCCGTATCTACCACAATGACATCTACCCCGGTATGCATGAGCTGATCAACACGATCGAGGGACTCAATTCTGGCCCCTACGGCTGCACCTACCAATAAGCGACCATTCGCATCCGTGGCGGAGTGAGGGTACTCAACAGCTTTCTCAATATCTTTTATTGTGATTAAACCCTTGAGCTCATTGTTTGTGCCCACGAGGGGTAGTTTTTCAATTTTATACTGCTTCATGAGTGCAGCAGCTTGTTCAAGCGTAGTGGATTCATCTCCTTTGATCAAATCATCCTTGGTCATAGCATCAGCAATCAGGCGTGTGAAATCTTCTTCAAAACGAATATCCCGATTGGTTATAATTCCTAGCAAGATGCCATCAACCACGACGGGTACTCCAGAAATATGATAACGTGCCATGAGGTCTGCAGCATCACCCACGGTATGATTTGGCGTGAGGGAGAAGGGATCAGTAATAACACCATGCTGAGAACGCTTGACTTTGTCCACTTCTAATGCTTGCTGCTCAGGAGTCAGATTTTTATGAATAATGCCAATCCCGCCAACTCGGGCCATGGCAATAGCCATACGAGATTCAGTGACTGTGTCCATGGAAGCAGACATCAGGGGAATATTGAGTCGAATGCTTCTGGTAAGCTGGGTGGAAACATCAACATCATTTGGCAATACATCGGATTTCGCAGGAACCAACAACACATCATCAAAAGTTATTGCATCCCAGGTTTTGTATTTTCGCATGGTGAACCTCTTAAAATATTAAATGCATAAAGTGTTGATCAATAAGGGTAATTCCATCAAACCGCAGGTTCAGAATGGTAGGCAGTAAGCTTTTAGGGAAGAATCGGCAGATTGGATGGTGAGCATTCATCTTGCAACGCAAAGTAAACGAGAGCACCCCTCAAGCAAAAGGAAACGATGGATCAATTAAGATTATTATGAGCCTGAAATTGGAATCACAATAAATCACCCTACATTCTCCCATGCTGCAAAACCTGAAGCCCTTATCTCTATATATCCATGTGCCCTTTTGTAAGGCAAAATGTACCTATTGTGATTTCTATTCTATTGTGGGACGGGAAAGTTCTATTCCAGCCTATTTAAGGAGTATTCTAAAAGAGATAGAGCAGAAAACACGTGAGCTGGACTTATCCAGGTACTACCTGGATACGATTTTTTTCGGCGGCGGAACCCCAAATCTGCTCGAGCCAAAGCATCTCGGCCAACTGCTGGAAACGCTCCTTGACCTTGCTCAAGCAGGGGAGAACATGGAGATTGGGATGGAAATCAATCCTGGGGAAGCCAGTCTGGAAAATCTAAAAGCGTACAAAGCCCTGGGCATCAACAGAGTCAGCATCGGCATGCAGAGCTTTCAACCTCACCTGCTTACCTTTATGAGCCGCATTCACTCCGCAGAGAAGAGTCTTTCAACTTATGACAATGTTCGCAGAGCGGGATTCCAAAATGTGAGTGGAGATTTGATTTTTGCCGTACCTGGCCAAACCCGGGATGAATGGGTTGGCGATTTGGAGCGACTTGTCGACATGCAGCCCGAACATATATCCACATATTCACTGACTGTGGAAGAAGGTACTGCCCTCCACAGATGGGTGAAGGCCGGACATATCAAGATGCTGGAGGAGAGTGTCGATAATGGGATGTATGACTGGGGTCGAGATTTCCTGGAAAAATCAGGCTATCCCAGCTATGAAGTTTCCAATCATGCCAGACCAGGCTTTGAATGCCGTCATAATCTGAATTATTGGACAGGTATAGATTATCTGGGTTTTGGACCAGCCGCTCATTCCTATTTCGGGGGACGTAGATCCTGGAATATTCAAAACCTTGATGCTTACATGTCTGATATTATGAGTTCAGGTACAGGGGAAGCCGATTCAGAAATGATATCTCAATCTATGGCCCGCAATGAGATGATTCTCACTCGATTAAGACTCACTCAGGGCTTGAATTTGGAGGAATTCTCAATGATCTACCATGAGGATTTGCTCCAGACAAAAAATGATATACTCAAAAAGTGGGCTGACAAGCTCGTCATCTCTGATGGTCATTTGAAGATTATTCATGGGGGCTGGGCTTTAACTGATGAGATCAGCTCCGATTTAATGTCCCTGACTCACTAGAAATTTCTATTAATCCAGATTTATAGTGATGGATTGTTCCTGGTGAACCAGGACAGTTCCAGGATGCGCCCCTTTGGGTTTGCTGAGGTGTTTGCGTTGACAATATTGGACCACTACAACACCTGAATGTTTGGCCTGGGAATTCCGGGCAGCATGTTCAGCAGCAGCGATAATGTCAATGTGTTGTGGAGCCTGGCTCCCAGTTCGAAGGATAACATGAGATCCCCTGACCTTACGAGCATGGAACCACCAGTCATTCTTATTTGCAACTTTAAAGGTGAGTGCGTCATTATCCTGTGAACTGCGACCGACAAGAATGTCAAACCCACCAGGAGATTGATATTTTTTATAGGGTTTACGGTCAACTTGCTGCTTACCAGCGCGATCTAAGGATTCGCCATGCTCCTGCAGGAAATTCAGCACCTGTTTATCCTCAGGATTATCTAAAAGTTGTTCAAGCGCTTGAATATCCCCGTGAACAGTAACGAGTACATCTTCCAGGTGATCCAGTTTCCCCTGATATTTGCGGATTTTTTTTGCGGTTGATTCTATGGCCTGATTAAGAGGAACATCATCCTCAACCTGGATGGTTAGGTCTTGTTCTGTTGCTGAGAGTTCAGCCGGGATGGTGAGCAGGCCATCCGTGCTACTCATCCCCATAGCAAGTCCGATTTGAAGTGCCTGGAGTTTTTGCTTTAAATCAGGCCATGTCCTGGCTTCAACTAATTCTGATTCGATTTTCCCCGCTTTGCTCTTCCAGCGTTTCAATACAGTTCGTGCTGTTTTCCGGAGAGAGGCAGCGGTGGTCTCTTTTGGTCTATTGGCATGTTTTAAAACATCAATGGTAAATTCACTTATATTCATTTCTGATGTATTCTCAGCAGGTGCAAAAATGATTGAATTATTTTCCCAGTCCGCTGATAGACCATTTTTTGCAGCCATTAGTTGAGAGTGTGTAATACCTGTCCCGGGGATTGATGTGGGAAGCTTGTCCATAGGGGCCAACCAACTATCACTGATAGGAGGGAGTTCATCCTGTTTTAGAAAGCTATCCTGGAGTGATCCCGCAGAGAGGTAGTAAACATTATTTGCTCCTGGATAGAACCCCAAAATGAGCTGATCGCTGTGGCTAAAGTCAATCCTCAATAACCGATCTTTAGCGTGGATGCTGATATTGCGAACTTTTGATTCAGAAGAGATCTTGCGTAGGACCTCAACTCTTTTTCTGGGAAGGGAAGAGGAATGTGAAGATGTGATAGTGACTTGATTACCCTTTTTTTCCCACGAGAGTAAGAAAACATTATCTGTATCCAGAAACTGAATATCTAGACGACCTTTTCTATAGGTATACGTAAGACCCAACTCACGACCCCTGAGTTGTTTATTCAGATGTTGCATCCAAAGCCATAAAGCAGGCCATGATCTTATGAACTTTTGTGGTTCCACGCTGGTAACCTAAGTGATTTCTGAGATATGGGAACGATTTTCCCTCCCAACCCGCGAGAATATCCATCTCAAACTCTCACTCCAGCTCCATGAATTCAGTCTCGCTTGAATGCATAACTTGAATATCTTGGAACGTTCAATAATTAATCTGTGCAGGATTCAAAAGAAGCGAGACCCCTATGAAGTCAAATCATACTTTTGCTGATGGAAATACAGCATCCATACTGGACAACCTGAATACGGCAGTATTTCGTACCAATCTGGAAGGGTCAGCATCAATTATTGATGTGAATCCAGCCTTCATCAAGATGTTTGGCTACAAAGACAAAACAGAGATTGAATCTATCTCTCTCGTTGAATTCTATTTAAATCCAGCGGATAGAATTGAGATGTGGAATGAACTCAAGTCTAGTGGAAACATCCGAAATAGAGAATTGATTTTTAAAAGGAAAGATGGCTCGGTCTTCACCGGAAGGGTCTCGTCTGTGCTGGTCAAAGATTCTGAGGGAAAGAGTCTCTTTATTGATGGCGTTGTTGATGATATTTCGGAACTCAAAACCAAGGAAATGGAATTGCTGGCAGAGCAGAGGGTGTTCTTTAGTGGACCTGTTGTTCTAATCCAATGGCCAGTGAGTGAAGATGAAGCTTTGATCAATATTTCGGAAAATATTGTAGACCTGCTAGGGTATGAGGCTTCAGAATTTTTGGAAGGCCAAATTCTCTATCCTGATCTAGTCCACGAGGAGGATAAAGCAGAATTGCAGAACCATATCAGATCAATACTGGCTGGTGGTTCTGATATTATGATGGTTCATCCCTATCGATTGAGACAAAAAACTGGAGAATATATATGGGTTCAGGACTATGCCTATGTTCAGCGAGATTCAGCAGACGGGGCTGTTGGAATTCTGGGATACATTTTTGATGTAACTGCCTTGCAGGTTTCTCAACGCGAATCTATTGAAAAGGAGCAACGTCTCAGAGATCTGGTGGAAAATTCCCCGACTGGAATATTAAGAATCGATGGTGAAGGTAATATCGTTGAGGTGAATCAAAGAATGGTGGATATGCTGGGTTCTTCTTCGAAGGAGGCCACTCAGAGCTTTAATGTATTCAACTTTCAAGCACTCGTTGATGCTGGTATTTCCGGGAAATTTCAGGAAGTCATTTCAGAGAACAAAATCATTTCATTTGCCGGGCAGTATGATTCGAACTTGGGCAAAAAACTGCATTTCAAGCTCATCATTTCACCGGTTCTAGATGCGAAGGGGCAGATAATCGGTGCTCAGGCAAACATGGAAGATGTGACGAGTACTTATCTAGCTGAAGCAGACAAGCTAAAGTTGCAAAATGATCAATTAGAAGAGCGTAACATTTTCATGGCGGGTCCCATCATGATTATCAAATGGGCTTACTCTGCTGATGACCCAGTATTGTCAGTGAGTGAGAACGTTAAAAAAATTCTCGGCTATACCGTGGAAGAATTCATGAGTGGAAACATTGTGCCAGCTAAAATTATTCACCCCGATGACATCGATGCCGTTCGAGAAGCATCACAGGTAGCAGTTGCCAATGGGAAGACCGCTTTTGAGGTTGCTCCCTATCGACTTCAAAAGAAGGATGGAAGCTATATTTGGGTGAGCGACTATAGCACCGTAAATCGAGATGCTCATGGAAACCCGGTGGATTTCTCCGGGATCATCTGGGATATCTCAACTGTCATTGAAGCAGAGTTGGAGCTGAAGGTCCTCCTCCGTGAAGTCCACCATCGGGTCAAGAACAACATGCAGGTTATCATCAGCCTTCTCAATATTCAGGCTGACTATGTAAACAATGATCAATTGTCTGAAATTTTTGGTGAGACGCAAAATAGAATAAGAAGCATGGCTTTGATTCATGATAAACTCTTCAGGTCGAAACGAATGTCTGCTGTGGATTTTGGGAACTATATCAATTCAATGATTCTTGAACTTAACAATTTCTATGAGATCGATTCCCAACGCATTCATATTCATCAAAACATTGAGGAAATCAGATTGGATATTAGCAAAGCCATCCCCTGTGGGTTAATAGTCAATGAACTGGTCACTAATTCTATAAAATATGCATTCCCAGATAAACGGGAAGGTGATATTTGGATTACTGCAGACCCAATTGATCATGGCAAAGCAAAAATTGAGATTAAGGATAATGGCGTTGGGTTGAAGGAGGACCTGGTATTCGAAGAAACCCACACCATGGGCTTGCGCATCGTAAGGATACTAACTGAGCAGTTAGGTGCAACGATCGAACTTGATAGGAAGAAGGGTACTTCCTTTACCCTCACCTTTGATCTCAATGATAATACCTAGCCAAAATAACCTATGATAAAAGTCCTCTTTTTCGCTGATTCCCATCTTGGTTTTGATTTCCCCATTCGGCCTAGAATAAATCGAAGGAGGAGGGGCTGGGATTTCTTCAATAACTACCAATACATATTAGATACAGCGATAGAGGAGGAAGTGGACGCCCTGGTTCATGGTGGGGATGTTTTCTTTCGTTCAAAAATTCCTGCACAAGTTATTCAAAAAGCATATGAACCTTTGCTTCCAGTCTTGGAGCGGGGCGTTCATATGTTCTTTGTGCCCGGCAACCACGAACGATCCAGATTGCCAGTCTCACCCATTTTTCATCATAAGAATTTTCATCTTTTTGACCGTCCCCGGTCCTTTTCAATTGAAATGAATGGTTTGGAGGTGATCTGGGGTGGCTTTCCTAGTATTCGGCATGAGGTTCAAAAAGACTTTCCCGATAAATTAGTCCAGGTTGGTTATGACAGCGAATCGGAAGCTCTCAAGGTTTTATGCATGCATCAGTCCATAGAGCACGCTGTGGTGGGAGTCCAGAACTATACCTTCCGCAGAGGACCCGATGTGGTGGGACTGGATCAATTCCCAGATTATCTCGATCTGGTGCTGAGTGGGCATATTCATCGACAGCAAGTATTGAGAAGTAGGGCAGGAACGCCTCTTATTTATTCAGGTTCTATCGAGCGAACTTCCTTTGCTGAGCGACTGGAGACGAAAGGTTTCTTCATTTTGAACCTATCCAAAGATGATATTAATTGGGAATTTCGTCAGTTGCCTACTCGTTCTATGCATGAATGGACGCTTCCATCCCATGTGTTGGATAAGCAAAATCTCATTAGTGCTATCCAAAATCAGGCAGGAAATATAACGTCTGATGCAATATTTCGAATTCGAACCGGAGTTGAAAAGCAACTCGAAATTCTCAAAATTGCTGATCTGCGAAATGAGTTGCCTAAGAGCATGAATGTAGAGCTCCTTCCTCCAGTTGGTAAAACCCGCTACACCTGGTCAGCGTATTCGGATTAGTATGGAGATTGCCCCTCAATTACATCAGGATCAGAAGGATTTACCCAAAACCTCAGGGGTTTACCTGTTTTTGGATGCGCGAGAATACCCGCTATACATTGGAAAATCAGTAAATCTAAGAACCAGGGTGGCTTCCTATTTGCGCAATGACACTGCCCAGGAAGAGCGGATCCAGAGGATGGTGCATGAAGCCAGGAGCCTGAGGTATGTTGAGACCGAAACGGAACTCATGGCGCTTTTATTGGAAGATTCTTTGATAAAAAAATACCTACCAGTTTACAACATCCGCCAGAAACAATTTCGAGATTACCGGTATCTTCAACTCAGTGACGATGCCTACCCCCGCCTTATCACCCTGGAAGACCCAGAGCATATGCAGACAAATATCTATGGCCCTTTCCGAGATCGGTTTTTCATCCAACGCCTTCAAGAAATATTTTCAAGATATCTGGGTTTCAGATCATGTGCTGAAGCAAATCCTGAGAAAAGCTGTATTGAACTGGATCTGGGGCAATGTCTGGGACCTTGTGTTCTGCCAGAGGTCCATGAAGCATACTCAATCGTAAGCGATCAAGTTGCCCAATTTATGGAGGGGGAGGATCCTGGAGTCATTTCAAAAATTGAAGAAAGGATTCGGGACTGCATCCAGGAAACCAGATTTGAACAAGCACACCGCTTGAGAGATGATCTTATCTTTTGTGACTCGTTTTTCAATCGTCAGCGCTTCAATCACCGCTTCAGGGTGGAGCATCTCAAAATTGAGGGCAGGCGAGAGGGTATCCCAGGATATCTATTTGAAAACGGCGCTTTAAAAGAAGTAATTCTTAGAGATGGCCGACTATGCAAAGTGGGTGAACAACTCGATCTTTTTGACCTCTCTGTTGTCAAGGAAGATGAACCCCGTTTTCTATTAGATAGAGCGAATCTGGTGTATAACTGGTTGAAAAAGAATCAGGGAGCAGTGAAATACGAATTTCAGGAGTTGGGAACATCCTTTAGATAGGGCCAGAACAAATCTTCCATCCCGCCAAACGACCCATCAATGCTCATGGGGACTAATTTTGCAAATGAATCCAAAATAACAACCGCATTTAAACTGGCATCTTCCTCAGTTGCGGCCCTGAGTCGTCTTGTCATACTGATATTGATAGCATCAATTTCATTATAAATCTGACTCAACCCTTTGAGATTCCAATCTGGTTCAAGTCCATTTTTTGCACGCGTAAATTGGGCAAGCAAATACATGGACATCGCTCGATATATAGATTCATCAATGGTGGCAAAAGGTAAATGAGAGCTTACCATTGGTCTTAAATAGTCCAAAGTCGGGCATCCGCTGGTTACCATTATAATCCCAATAATAGAACTCAGACCACTCTGCATGGATACTTTATCCTTAGAATAGGTTCTTTCGGCAGTAACAACACGTAGGTCTATTATTTCATAAGAGACATCTGTAGTGAAGGTTGAAACGACGTCCTGAAGGTTGACTGCTACAGGGCAATGAGACACACCAGAACCCGCCAATTTGCAGCCCTCACACATGTAGTAATTATGATTGGTCCAGGCTGGTTTTTGAGCATCTGGGGGTACCCAATAACTGAGTTTATCAGCGCTGAGCAAAATTTCAAATTCTAGAGCTCGGGAATCGGGCATCTTAAAAATGTACTTAATTGATTTATTCTCAGTAGAAGCTGAGGGCATTGAGGAAGATAAATAAAGAAAGTTTCAATCCAATGCAAATTGAAGTCTGAATTAATGACATGTGATGAAGGACCAGGATCAATATGTGGGATAATATTTTGAGTGTATGCAGTGAAGGTTTGATTTAGCTTCATAGGCTAAATAATGAATGAGGAAAGTATATATATGAATAGCCCGGAAAAGAACCATCGCCGAAGAAAAAAGAGTAAGCATTTTGAGCGGTCAATTATCCGTGAATTCGGTGCGGAGATCATGATTGCCGTATTATTCTTTTTTGGAGTATTTCTTCTTTTCGAGGAGATGGAAATTAAGAGGTATGTTTTTGATGGTATTGTCTCAGGTTTTCAGTACATCACTCATGGAGTCAGCCATTTTATAAGCAACCTATTGGGGAGGGCTGAGGAATACGAGACATCTGATATCGTCGGTGCAACATTGATTCTCATTGCTTTCAATTTGTTGATAGCCAGGGTAAGACAGAAAACTATTTCGATCCTATCTGAATTAACAGAATGCCCTGAGTGTGGTGATGATCTTGTTCTGGTCCATCGGAATATTTTCCAAAGGGCTTTTGGATTTTTATTCCACTTGAAAATTCGTCGCTTTCATTGTCATAGCTGTGATTATGACGGTCTTAGAGTAAGGTCTCCAAAGTCAATTTAACTCCACTCTATCCAAGGGTGAACCTGAGACTCCCAAGCAAGTATGCCCTTTTAGTAATATGAACTTCCTAAATCGATATCGAAAGATACCCAGATCGATTCTGTTGATGATCTCAGCAGCATTTCTGATTCACATGATCAACGCCGGGTTTATCCTCATTCTCAATATCTACCTACGAAAAAAAGGCTACGCGGACGAAAATATAGCCCAATTCAACTCTTTCAGATTCCTGGGCGTTCTTTTTTTTGCATTCCCATTGGGCATATTTATAAAAGGTAAAGCACTGAAACCCTTTTTTCTGGCATCCAGTCTTCTGGTTCCCCTGTTTAGCCTTTTCCTACTCCTCTCAATACAAGGGGGTAATGAGACCCGAATTACGCTTGGTTTCATTCTGTGGGGAGTTTCGTTTATGATTCTTAATGTCTGTGGCCTACCCTATATCATGCGTTCAGCTCCTGAGGAGGTAGTCTCCGAAGCCATATCCTTAAATTTCTCAACCTGGTCTCTGGCCACCATTGTATCAGGGGCATTGATCAATATTCTTTCACGGGTCAATGAGATAGTTATTGGAAGTGTTATAATACCCCTTGATGAATTTCATATAATGCTGGTGATCATATCAATCAGCTCACTGTCGTTTATCCTGGTGCTATTTATCAAGGAAGCCAAGCCTCGTTCAATATCGAGTAGCTTTTTCAATAATTTGAGAGCACTGAGATCTGAATACGATTGGAAAATAATCGGACGGGTATTAGTCCCGAATATGCTCATTGCCATTGGTGCGGGTCTGACCATTCCTTTTGTTAATTTGTTCTTCAATACAGTTTTCAAGGTGGATTCAGATACCTTTAGTCTCATCGGTGCCGGAACGGCAAGCATTGTATTCATGACGACCCTGATAATACCCATTATACGACGTAAGTTTGGTTTTAGGGTGGCCATCTTGATTCCTCAATGGTTGGCTATTTTTTTCCTGGTAATTCTGGCCACAACTCAGCTGGCTCAGGCCTATTCCTGGGCTTTTTATGTCGCTATTGCAGCCTTCATGCTACGCCAACCTTTTATGAATATGGCCGGTCCCATGACCAGTGAGCTAGGAATGAAGTATGTAGGACCACGGAACCAGGAATTGATTTCAGCCATCAGCTCCAGTATCTGGAGTGCGTCCTGGTTTATTAGTGCCAAAATATTCCAGGTGCTCCGGCAAATGGATTTAGAATATTATCAAATTTTTCTCATTACGGCTGTTTTGTATGCTGTAGGAGTAAGCTTTTACCACCTATTAATTAATGACTTTTTACGGAGACAACCGGAAAAGAATCAAGGACCTGTCCTGCCTAATGTGCAATTTCGAGGCTGAACAGGGGATAAGGGAAACTATGGAAGCACTGAGTTCAAAACAGAAAAAATACTTAAAATCTAAGGCACACCCATTAAAGGCTGTGATTCAAATCGGAAAGGCTGGTGTAACCTCCCAATCTATTCAGAGCATTGACGCAGCCCTAAATTCACATGAAATGGTGAAGGTGAAGTTCATTGCCTTTAAGGAAGGAAAAGAAAAATTTCTTGATGAAATATTAGAGGGCTCGAAGTCACAGTTTGTAAGCCTCATCGGACATGTTCTTACCCTTTATCGCGAACATGAGGAAGCTGACAAGCGAAAGTACGTCTTACCTAATTAAACGACTGTAATGATCAATCTCCACAATATCACGAAAACCTACCCGGACAAGACTTTGTTCAAGTCACTGGATCTGGTTATAAAAAAGGGGTCCAGAGTCGGTCTGGTCGGTGCTAATGGCTCAGGGAAAACAACCCTGCTCAGGATGATTGTGGGTGAAGAAGATACAGATAAAGGCCAGATACAGGTAGATAGAAAAGTCTCTATCGGGTATTTACCCCAGGAAATCACTGCCACCTCAGAAGAAACGATTTTACATGAAGTTTTAAATGTGATCCCCGAAGTCGGTGAATTAGAAATTCAGATTGAAAAATTATCGCTGCAAATTGCCGAGGATCCTGATAATGAACTGCTTTTAAAGAGATTGGGTCGGATACAGGCTGAATTTGAGCGACTCAATGGCTGGAGTTTGGAATCAGATGCAAAGAAAGTCCTGGGCGGTCTTGGATTCACACCGGCGCAGATGAAAATCCCCCTTGATCAATTCAGTGGGGGCTGGAGAATGCGGGTTGCACTAGCAAAACTCTTGTTCAAACATCCGGACATCCTATTGCTGGATGAGCCTACAAATCACCTTGATCTGGCATCTCTGATCTGGCTGGAAACCTTTCTAAAAGAGTGGGCTGGCGCCCTGGTCCTGATTAGCCATGATCGTACGTTCCTCGACAAAACGATCAATCAAATATTTGAAATCGATCATATGTCGATACAAATTTATGCTGGCAATTATGGCAAATACATTGATGAGAAAAAGTTGCGGATTGATCAACAACTGGCAGCCTATCGGAATCAGCAAAAAATGATCGCAGAAACTGAGAAATTTATTGAGAGGTTCAGGTATAAGGACAGCAAGGCCAGTCAGGTTCAAAGTCGCGTAAAAAAACTTGAAAAACTGGAGCGCATCTTAGCCCCTGAAGGTGAACAGAGTAGGATTTCAGTTCGGATACCACAACCAGGTAGATCAGCCAGGATCGTTGCTGAGTTTAAGGGTGCCGCTAAATCATATGGCTCTCTTGATGTGTTTGGTGAATTGAATCTCCTGCTTGAACGAGGGCAAAAAATTGGCCTCGTGGGTCCCAATGGAGCTGGAAAATCAACCCTCTTGAAAATGCTGGCTCAAGTTGAACCGCTCACAGGTGGCAAACTGACCTGGGGAGAAGGTGTCAGAAGTGCCTATTTTGCTCAACACCAATTCGAATCCCTACCGATGGAAGACACCATATATAATTTGATTTCCAATGAAAATCCAAAATGGATTGTGACTGAGGTACGAACTTATTTGGGAAGCTTCCTGTTTTCAGGTGAAACGGTTGATAAAAAAATCAAGGTCCTCAGCGGAGGAGAAGTATCGCGTTTGGCGCTAGCTAAGATGTTAGCTACCCCTTCGGATCTCATTCTCCTGGATGAGCCTACCAATCACCTGGATATGCGATCGAGGGATGTGGTTCAGGAAGCCATTGCCAGCTTTACTGGCACCATGGTATGTATCTCTCACGATAGACATTTTTTGAATGCAGTCACGAATACGATTATTGAAGTAGATCAAGGTAGAATTAGAATTTTTCCTGGAAACTATGAGTATTATCTATGGCGTAAGAATCAGGATCAGATTGAAAAGTCAGAAAGACCTGCGAGTATAGCTAAAGAAACCCAGCAGAAATCTTCAAATACAGACTATCACACCAGGAAGAAATTGTCGAACCGATTGAAGAAACTACCCGTTTTGATCGAAGCATGTGAAGCGGCACTTGCCAAACAAGAAAATATCCTGAATGATCCTTCCCTGGCCAGTGAGTATGAAAAAATTCAGTCAGCCATTGATGAAAAGGATCTACTGGAAGAGAAGTATTTGGAATTGCTGGAAGAGCTTGAATCTCTTCAGGAGGGCTTTTCATAAAAAAAGGGCAAGGATAAACCCTGCCCTCATTCAATTTCTTGGAAGTTGGTTTAGATAACTTTGTGAACCAAAAGTCCGATCATAATGATCATCGCCACAAAAATCATCGCAACAGACCAGTTCCCTTTTTTGATCTCTTCCCATTCTTCGATATCTGATGAGAACCAATCGAAAACCTTCAGGGCAATAGCAACACCCACTGAAAATCCGATTGAGGCAACAACTGCCCAACCCAGACCTTCTGCATAGCGTTCCCAAATGCTTACTTCGAAGGGGTTGGCTGCAAAGACTGAAGATGCCATAAGCAGCAAAGAACCCATAAATAGCATTGATTTCTTGAACATTCTATTCTCCTTTTTCATATTCCACTCAGGTTAATAATTCTATTCCATCCGTAAACAGTCCCGTGTGAAAACATCTACGGTCATTCTATTATTGTACAGCTTTGCGCAGCAGGCCCCGTCCGCTCTTAGGATCATGGCCTTACGATTGCTAAATTCGACGTCTGCAACAACTACGACATGATCGATAGGACTCCTGGCATGCTGTGAAACAGCCCCTCCAACTAGAAATGCTTGAAGGAGATCATCAGACAGCGTCGTATTTCGGCTGACGAGCTGAATCACAAATATCCTACCCCATGATTTTTTCTCCTGCAAATCAAAGGCAGAACGCGCCATATCAATTCCCTTTTGTCGATACAGATCCTGTGCATAAGAAGCGAGTTCGGAATTTTCACTACTGGCTGGTTGTTCAGCCTGGATAGTACCTGCCAGGAAAAGTAAAAAAAACAATCGAGCTAATATTGATATCAATTTTGGTCGTTTCATCTGCTTAACTCAATTTCGATCAATTTGAAGTCAGGGGAGAGTGATATCAATATTTATTTCAAAAAGCTAAATGATTTGACTAGTTGTCGTAGCCAGTGATATGATCATAATCTGGATGTGTAAATTCCTGCTCAAAAGCGTTGATACCGTCCTTCATGGCGCCAACTAAATCGTCTCTTGCACATTTTACAGCCAGCTTAATCGCATTATCAATTGCTCGTGGGGTTGACTTACCATGACATTTCAAGACTAACTTCTCAAGACCTAATATCGGAGCACCACCATATTCCTGATAGTCACTAATCTTTTTAACTTTGCGAATTCCACCTGAGAGCAACATCATACCAATTCTCCAGATGAGTTTTTTCTGGAATGCCATGCGACCCAATCCCATGGCAGCTTCCGCCATGCCTTCCATGGTTTTAACTGCTATATTGCCTTTGAATCCCTCAGTTACCACGACATCAACAACACCCTTCATGAGATCGCTACCTTCAATGTTACCATAAAAATTTATCTGTGGCAGGGATTCTAGGATTCGATTCACTTCAACGTATTTGGGGCCACCCTTATTGTTTTCTGAGCCCATATTCAAAAGACCAACCAGAGGTCTTTCGACTCCAGTTACTTTTTGAGAATAGGCATTGCCCATGAGGGCAAAGTGGATCATATGATCTCGGTCAACTGTCGTGTTAGCGCCCACATCAAGAATGAGAGAAAAAATATCTTTGCGATTGAGCTGATTGCTGGTGGGATACACAGCAGCCAGGGCGGTTCTGTGAACTGTTTTAATCCGGGGTATTTTCTGAGCGCTGGCTAGAATGAGGGCCCCCGTGTTACCAGCCGAAATAAGGGCATCCGCCTGACCGCTTGAGACAATCTCAGCAGCCTTGATCATGGAAGATTCAGGATATTTGTCAAAAATTTCTTTTGGTTTGGCATCCATGGGAATGGATTGTGGAGCATGAATGATCTCAACGAAATCCCTGACTTTGGGAAAATGAGCTAATTCAGCTTCAAGAATTTCCTGGTCACCTGCAAGCAGAATATGAAGATTCCCAGATTCACAGGCTCTACAGACTCCTCCGACAACAGCCTTGGGGCCATTGTCGCCACCCATTCCATCAACTGCTATGCGATAAGTTCTCAAGGAATTATTTTTCCCAGCTTCTAATCAATTCCATAATCAGTCGTACACCGGCACCTGAAGGTCCATCGGGAAGATAGGGGCGACCCTTCTTTAACCAACCAGAACCAGCAATGTCAACGTGACACCATGCTGTGCCTTCTTTCACAAACTCCCTCAGAAATGCTCCAGCTGCAATCGTACCCGCAGTTCGACCAGCACCTGTGTTCTTTATATCGGCAATGGTAGATTTGATATCTTCGGCATACTCATCATCCATGGGCATTTGCCATACGCGATCCTGAGTTTTTTCACCAACGCTAAGGAGCTGGTCAGCAAAATCTTGATCATTGGTCATGATACCACTGTAACGATGCCCCAGGGCAACAACAACAGCACCTGTCAGGGTAGCGAAGTCTACCACACCATCAAGTTCATACTTATCGGTGATGTATGAGAGTCCATCAGCCAGGATGAGGCGACCCTCAGCATCAGTATTTAAAATTTCAATAGTTTTACCATTGTAAGCGGTGAGAATATCACCTGGCTTGTAGGCTTCACCACCATTCATGTTTTCAGTGGAGGGAACCACGGCAATGATATTCAAATTGGGTTTGGTATCAGCAACAACGGACATGATACCAAGGACGGCTGCTCCACCGAGCATATCAAACTTCATCTCATCCATGCCAGCAGAAGGTTTGATGGATATACCACCGGAATCAAAGGTGAGTCCTTTACCAACCAATCCCAAAGTTTTGGAGTCTTTATCACCACCCATATATTCCATGATAATAAATTTTGGAGGAACGTCAGAACCCTGGGCCACACCTCCGATACCACCAAACCCCAGTTTCTCAAAATCCTCACGTTCATAAATGGTGAGTTTCATACCACCCTTTTTGGCTATCACTTCAGCCGTATCAGCCAGGTAGGTTGGTGTGGCAATATTTGAGGGGTGGTTGCCAAGATCTCTGGCCAGTACAACACCTCCTGAAATTTTCATCCCATAATCAAGTGCATCCGTAAGGTTCGCATTTGCAGTTGCGATAACAGATTGAATTCCAGCATAAGTATCATCGGCTTGCTTTTTATAATTCAAGAAGCGATAACTTCCCATAACCAATCCTTCGGCTAAGGCTTGAGCATCCTCAATTTCAAGCAGGTCTTCACCCATAAATTCAATAGCAAACGTACTTAGTTTTAGATCAATACATTTTTTGGCAGCAGTTGCGCTGGTCTGTCGCAAGTAGTCTGCAGTATATTTTTTTGATTCTCCAAGCCCTATTGCCATATAGCGTTTAGCAGTGTCGCAATCAGGTGAGTACATGACCATAACTTGATTTAGTTTACCTTCAAATTCACCATTCTCAATGGCAAGATTTAACTTCTTTGAGAGCTTTGGGTGAGCGTCCTTAAATTTCTCAGTGATCCCAGAATCAGAAAAAATACCGAAGATGTAGGCCTCTTGGTTTTCGGGAAGTTCATTTAAGTTTTTATAGCTCAGGTTGAAAAGTGACATCAGTGTTCGTTCCTCTCGTTAAATCATTTATCTATATTTCTGTTCAATAATCGTCTGATTTGTTCAGGCCTACAATCTAGAGTTTAAGCCTGCAGTTCAAAACTGGAAAAAAGAATAACTATTTACTAATTTTGGCGAAATTTAGTGGAACCGAGGAGGATCGAACTCCTGACCTCTGCATTGCGAACGCAGCGCTCTCCCAACTGAGCTACGGCCCCGGGCATTCTGATAGAAAAATTAAGAATTAACCTCGTAAAAGGAATGATTGATTTCTCTTAACCATACATACTAAAGGGATGAGAGGAATTGGATAGCATAGTGCAATTGCCTCACACCCAAAAGTTGTTATACTAGATGGCTCACAAAAAAATCAGGGAGATTAAGCATGCTGAAGAATTTTCGATTGGAAGAATTGGGAAGTGATGTCAAAACAGAAGTAATCGCTGGGATAACCAGTTTTCTGGCAACCATGTACATCATCGTTGTTAATCCAGCCATCTTAAGTGCGACAGGGATGTCATTTACTGCAGTATTGACCGCCACTGTTCTGGTCAGTGCCTTCAGCTCCATTGCCATGGGAATCTATGCCAATAATCCTATTCTTCTTGCACCGGGGATGGGGATTAATGCCTTCTTTACCTACGGTATCGTATTAGGAATGGGCATTCCCTGGGAAACAGCCCTTGGTGCTGTTTTTCTTTCTGGTATTGTATTTCTTTTACTTTCTATTTTTAATATTCGTACGATGATAGTGCATGCCATCCCTACACAACTGCGTTATGCTATTGCAGCAGGTATTGGTCTTTTTATCACATTTATTGGTTTCAAGAACGCCAATTTTATTGTTGCCAACCCTGCAACCCTGGTCGGATTGGGTGAGCTAACCCCTGCTGTTATCACATTCTTGATTGGTCTATTGATCACTTCAGTGCTGGTTGTGGCTCGCTATAAGGGTGCTCTCATAATAGGCATTATCGCCACGACACTCATCGCCATTCCCATTGGTCGCTGGTGGGGAGATGCCAGCTCCATTAATTTTGGAACTCCTACGTTGGTAAGCTTTAACGGAATTTTTGCCGCTCCGGATTTTTCACTGCTGTTCGCCCTTGATTTAGTGGGTGCTTTGAAGTTCGCTATGATTCCAGTGATCTTCGCCTTCCTCTTCACAGATATGTTTGATAGCATTTCGACCTTTGTAGGTGTGGCTGAGGCCGGTGATCTCAAAACAGAGGATGGCGAGCCACGCAACATAAAGCAGTCGCTCATTGTTGATGGATTTTCAACCACCATTTCCGGATTGGTCGGTACCAGTTCTGGAACCAGTTATATTGAATCAGCTACGGGTATTGAAGAGGGAGGAAGGACCGGTCTCACCGCTCTGGTTGCAGGACTCCTTTTCATACCATTTATGTTTCTATCACCTCTCCTATCAATTATTCCAGGTATTGCAACTGCACCTGCTCTGGTTTTGGTAGGTGTCTTTATGATGAAGCCGGTCCGTAAAATATCCTGGAGCGAGATGGATAATGCGATACCAGCATTTATCGCCATGCTACTTATTCCACTCACATTCAGTATTACTCAGGGAATCATCTGGGGCTTTCTAAGTTGGACCCTTATAAAGGTAATCCATGGCAAGCACGATGAGGTTTCACCCATGTTATGGGCAATTGATGTTTTTGCAATACTGGCTCTGATTGCTTGATTCCACAATATTAAAGAACTGTTCTAAAACATATTATGTTGTGGGGTGAGTGATTTCATTTTCGGGTCTCACCACCTGCGTTAGTTTACATAAGCATACCCAAAAGTAGACTAATCCTATTCGATATGGGAAAGTCTATTTTTGCATAGTGTGATATATATCAATATTCTGTTATCATTTCTTTATCCTGTACGAATTGAATGTCCTTTATGTCGCATGTATCTTGCGCCGTTAAAACGAGTACAAGAGCATTATAATTTTTTAAGGAGAGAAGATGAAACAGAACCTGAGAACCCGGGAATCCGGCTTTACCCTGATTGAGGTATTGGTCGTTGTTATTATTGTTGCCATTCTGGCTGCGGTAGCTTTCCCGATCTACCAAAACTACGTGAAAGGTGCTTACGCATCTGATGCTCAATCAGCTATTGGTTCGATCTGGAATGCTGCCCAAATGTATTACCAGGATAGAGGAGAATGGCCAGATGATGTTGAAGGACAACTTGAGCCTAAATACATCCAGATGAAGAGTGCTACCAAGCGCCAGTGGGTATTCACAATAATTGGTGGTGGTGATGGTATCTCTGAAATCACAGCATTAAGTACAGAAGAGATGAAACAGGGAGCTGGTCACGAAGTTCGTTATGAAACTGAAAACGGTAGATTCACCGGTTACGGCTTCGACGAAGAAGAATAAGCCCCATGGCTTCTAAAATAGACCAATTACTTGGCTATGCTCTTGAGAGTGGAGCTTCTGATCTGCATCTAAGTGTAGGTGCTATTCCCATGGTTCGTATTAATGGAACCATGCGAAAATTAAATCTGCCCCTTCTCAGCAAAGAGGAGATGGAACAGATTGCTTCCGAGGTCATGAATGAAGATCAACTGAAACGGTTTCACTCGCGGAAGGAAATAGATTTTTCACGAGAACTTGAGGGGAGAGGCCGATTTAGAGTAAACTTCTTCAAACAGATTCGTGGTGTCGCAGGAGTGTTCAGAACCATCCCAACAGATATCAAAGGGTTTGATGAGCTGGATGTTCCACCGGTTCTGGCCAAGTTGGCCATGCGTGATAGAGGTTTGATTCTTTTAACCGGTCCTACAGGATCTGGAAAATCAACCACCCTGGCAGCCATGGTGGATCACATCAATGAGCACCGAGAAGCACACATTATCACCATTGAAGATCCAGTTGAGTATTATCATGAGAGTAAAAACTGTCTGGTGAATCAGCGCGAGCTGGGTATTTCTACTGATAGTTTTGCCAATGCACTTAGATCTGCTTTGCGAGAAGATCCAGATGTGATTCTGGTTGGAGAAATGCGCGATCTTGAGACCATTCAACTGGCTTTGACAGCAGCTGAAACAGGTCACCTTGTTATGTCTACTCTACATACATCAAGTGCCTCAAAGACCATAGATCGTATTATTGATATTTTTCCTGTTGCCCAGAAGGGACAGGTACGCTCCATGCTTTCAGAAAGTCTCGTGGCCGTGATTGCCCAGAAACTTTTAAAGACCAAGGACGACAAGGGTCGTGTGCCTGGTTGTGAAATCATGATAGCCAACTCAGCGGTTAGAAATCTTATTCGTGAGGATAAGATTTATCAGATTCCATCGGTGATTCAGGCTGGTGGAGTCGATGGCATGCAGACATTGGACCAGGACTTACAACGATTAGTTAGTCAGGGTAAAATTTCTCGCGCCGCTGCAGCCCAGATTGCAGATAATCCCAAATTGTTTGAACAAGGGATTCTATAAAATGAAACAGAAGCGGCAGACATGGGTCACAAGAAATTCTTCCGGATTTACCCTTATTGAAGTGATGGTAGGTATTATCATCATGGCTGCCACTTCTGCTACCATGTTTTATGGTGTTAACTATGCTCGGGCTGAAGCTCGGAAAATTATCATACAGCAAAGAGCTCTGGAAGAGCTGCGAAGCCAATTGGATTATTGGATGGTTCGCTTGCTGGATGGCCAGGTTACCGATCATGAGAAATTGGGCGATTTGAGGGGCGCTGACGTGATTCTCTATAATCCGGATTCTGATGATAATCTGGATGGTGAGTACTTTAGTGCCAAAATGTTTAGAGAGCCTACGTTCAAGCAGTACACCGAGCATGACCTTAATGACAGTCCTTACTATGAGCTGGAAATGTATATCCGCTGGTGGGACCATCTCGGAGACATGGAAGAACGCACGGAGTTACGGATGAGTCTTACCGTATTTACCACCTATTGAAACAGCGTTTAACTAAAATAAAACATTCAGCCGGTTTGACGCTTGTCGAACTCGTCACAGCTATGGTTATTTCTTCCATAGGCGTGTTAGCCGTAGGGACTGGAATAACCTCAATCGTTGGTTTCTACCAGGATGATTGGGTCACCAAGGGTGCCCGTTTCTGGGGTTATGAATCCATGGATTATATCATTAATAAAATGGGAACAGCTGAGGTAGTCCTTCGTCGAGCTTACCTTGCTAACTATGATAATTTGCTTATCACACCTAAGGACGGATCCCGACAACTAAATATTCAGGGCAATAAATATGATGGTCTCACGGTAAACGGACAGCCCATTCTGGATTATGCTGATTTTCCAGCTGAGGGGACCTATAGGGACGAAGGTCAGCGCATTGTTGCGCTTGACAAATTCAGCGTAACCGAACTCGGTAAGACCAAGGACTTCGAGCAGGTATTTAGTGGTAGACCACAGCTCAATAAATTGGAGAAAAGTCTCTGGCAAATAGAGATGATCATTTCTGTTACAACCAAATATCAAGGGGAATCTTCTGTAGAGTATCTCACGTTTAAACGAATCGCCTGGGCAAAGGATAAATATTTCCTATGAGAACTTTTATAAAGAATCAGCATGGTTTTATCGTTTTCCTATCATTACTCATGGTCATGATCAGTTTGGGCTACACCGTGGGCTATCTACACTTTGTCATGGGGGAGCGGATCCTGTTTTCACAAAGATTTGCCGAAACTCGAGCACGTTACAACGCCATATCAGGCCTTACCCCAATTAACGCTTTGATCAGGAGTCCAAACTATAATACTGATGCCGATACCACTTTGGATGATCAAGAGCTGGAAGAAATGGTGGGGGGGTTCCGTGATGTGACAGCCTCCATGGTCGAAAATCTGAGGACACATCGCAGCGAGCGTCATGGTCGTGCTACAGGATGGAGTACATATAATAGTTTCGTAAATGAACCTATTGAAGTTGAATATACCATGGAGGTCAAATACAGAGCTCGCGGTTTTGAAGAGTTCATGTATCTGACCAATGAAGAAGCTCCGGGTGGAGGCCCCTGGTTGGGAACCACAGTAAATTTTGGCTCTGGAGAAGTACTTGAGGGTCTGGTTTATTCAAATGATGATATCACCATGAGTAATTTTGGTTGTCCTGAGTTCGTTGACTATGAAACAGATACCGAGTATGAGCAAAGCCAGGTTTACACAGCCGGTGTATTTAATCTCGCTAGTTGCAACGAGAATAGCATTTTTGAAGGAGTTCATCGAGATTCCATGCCACGAATCGAGTGGCCGCCTTATGAAGGACAAGATCTGGTAAAATCCAAAGCAGATTATTTTTACGCTGGGAATGCATTAATAAATACCCTCGATCCAGATCATGAAGACTTTCATATCATGACAAACATTGAATTCTCACCTGGGCAAATAGCCATAAAACAGTGGGCTTATCAGCTGCCACCTCTTGCGCTTCCTGCCACTCCCGCTCAGCAGGTTACATTCGATAAAGAGATGAAGATGTACCATCCTGTCCATTATCGTAACATGAATATGCTCGGGCAGAACGTATATCGAGGCAATATGGAATTTCAACATTTTGACTTTCCTCCACCGGTAGATCCCACCGAATATATAATTGACGATGTCATTATGACACCTGAAGCGGTGATCTGGGTAGATGGTGGGCAGGTGCAGGTACAATCTGCAACAGGTGCACGTATTCGAGGACGTTATACTATCGCTACTTCAACGCCTCAACCATACAAAATGGCCCACGACGATTCTACTTTGAGGGAATTGAACTGTAACATCTGGATCATGAACGATTTGCTATATGAAGGTTCACAGACTAATGGGTATATAGATCCTGGTAATCCAAATCGTCTTGGTCTTTTATCCGGTGGAAACATTATTGTAGCTAACACGACTGCCAACGGAAAAAGAAATGGCGCCGGTGGTGCCGATGTGAGAATTAATGCTGCCATGATCGCTATGAATGAATCTTTTATGATCCAATACTGGCAGAATAGTACAACCGATTACAATTTTCTTGATGGAACTGCCATTAAGGGTGATGGTCGCGGCGTAAGACCTTTTGTGCCAGCCACAGGAACAGCGGATATCAGAGGAGTCGTTATGATTTATGGTAGCGTTGTACAGGATAAGCGCGGCTATTTAAAGCGTAATGCACCTCCACCAGGAACGGGTGGATACAATATCACTCCAGGCATTGGATACGAAAAAGATTATCACTACGACAGAAATTTACGCAAGTTTCCACCACCAGAGTGGCCAGAAACCAAGAATTCAGACGGAAGTTCAAGTCTGGAACTATCAGGTATAGGAGAATATTTAGGCGAATGAGTATTGGAATTGACATTGGTCGCTATCAGATCAAAATCGTACAGCTTCAGAAAACTCCAAAGGGGTATACGCTACTAAATTTTGGAACAGAGCCTGTATTCGACAGGAAGCGTGACTACGATCCAGAACGTCTTGATGAAGATAAAATCATTGAAGCAGCAGAACGCTTGTTGAGTCGCATGAAAATAAACCCGCGTCGCGCCAAGCTTGTGACGACAGGATTAAGTAACCAGCAATCCAGCATCCGCCAGATGAAGATGATGAACACGGACGATGAGGATGAATTGGCTTCTGCTCTCCAGTTTGAGGCTCGTAAGCATATCCCCATGGATGGTACAGATGCACTCATGGATTTTCAAATTCTTGGTGAAGATCCTAAGGAAATGGATAAGCTCAATGTGCTGTTAGTTGCCTCCACACAGAAGAATCTCGAGAATCATCTCAAAATGATTAAAAATTTTGGGTTAAGACCGGGAATTGTTGATACGGAGGCAGTCGCCATGGCCAACTCCTATGTAATTGAACACGGATTGCCTGAAGATGGTGCCAATGTGTTTTTGAATATTGGTGCTGTTTCTTCCACTTTGGTCGTCTGGGGTCGTCAGGCACCATTTTTCACCAGAGACATTCAGATTGGTGGTCATCATTTTACTAAGGAACTGGTTGAGAAAAAGGAAATCACATACCAGGAAGCCGAGAAGGTCAAATGCGATCCAGAATTTAATGAGCTCACATTAAAGCTTTCAGGTGCTGAGCAGAAGGATTTTACGGTCAGCGTCGCAGAGCATACTATTTATGACAATCTTGTTGATGAAATCCGTAGATCTTTACGTTTCTATATTAAGGAAAGTAATGAAAGTTATTTTCATAAGATTTTGCTAGTTGGCGCATCCACCAGTATTAATGACCTGGATGCATTTATTGCAAATCGTCTGAACGTGCCGGCGGAAGTGTACAATCCCACTGCTCAATTGCACCATGATATGCATAACGATATTACCGATCCTGGCGCGTACGCTGTGGCAGTCGGCTATGCCATGCGGGGACTGCTGGAGTAACAGCAGAAGTCAAATCGAAAATACGATTACACATCTATTACTGTGAAAAACTAAATAGCATTTTGAAGCTCATGTCGAGGAATAATGATTAACGTAATTAAAATCAATTTAAACCAAGCTTCCAGTAAAGCGGCTCGTCTGGAAAAACGCCGTGAAACGACGCGATGGGGTGCCTTTGGCTTCGTCGTTTTGATCCTGATTGCAGGTTTTGCATACCTGGTGGGTGAAAACTCCCAATATGCCCAAATTATCGAAGAAAAAGAGTCACAGATCGCAACCATCCAGGCACAAATTGATACTTTAAAACAAGAAGGCCGCAACCTGGCCAAGGATGATATTCTTGCCATGTCAGAGCTCTCAGATAGACGTACAATCTGGGCCGAGAAACTCAATGCCCTCGGGCGACTGATGCCCCATGACATGGCCATTACACATCTCACCTTCAAAGATCGCTATTTAACCATAGCCGGTGTATCTCGAATATATCCAGATGAGCGTGAATTTGACATTCTTGAAGAGTTTATTGCCAGATTAGAGAATGATATAATATTCTCAGAAGATTTTACAGACATCAAATTTGCAAGTTATTCAAGGATGACCATCCTGAATCAGGATGTGGTCAATTTTGAAGTCCGGGCTACTCTGGATATTCCTGACCCCAAAGATCGTAAGAAAGATATGGGGAGGAGAAGCTGATGAAACGTGTACAGATTTTAGCCGTTACTGTATTTGTCCTGGCTCTTGCTTTCTATTATACCGTGAATTGGGTGTATGGCGATAAGCCAGCAGATATCAGATATCTGGATAAACAAATTGCACAACTTAATGAGAGTTTGATTACCGCTCAAATTCTATCAAATGAGTTAGATCGTGTATATAACCTTTTTGAAGAAAACCTGGCTGAGAGCAAATCTGATGAGGTGACTGAAGATGCCTCAATGGACTTTCTCAATTCATTGACTATGACTTTGGATAGTCTGGGTATTACGACCATTTATATGCGACCTAAACCCCGCATTACAGGTCGAATCAGTGTGGAAACTCCCTATGATTTAGAAATTCGCTGTAATTATAAACAATTTGGCGTTTTGATGGCCAAACTTGAGAGTTCTATGCGGCTGATTCAAGTAAATGAATTCCACGTGAAGAATGGAATAGAGCGTCTCAAGAATACCAAGGACGAACGCATCCTTTCAGAACAGAATATCGAGCTAAAAATTTCGACATTAACGCTATTGAAAGGTAAGAAATAATGGATAGACGTACACGCTTCTTCTGGTCTCTTACCATCATGGCAGGTGTTGTCATCTTCGTAATGGAAGTCTTTGCCTTGAGAGATATTCGCTCTGATCGAGAGGATATCCTCAGAGATGCTGCCAACATCAGTATTGGTACTGACGAGGAGTTAGAAAGAGTTATTAGTGAATTAGAGACTGAATTGGAGGAGAGAGCTTCCTTTAAATTTACTCTCAAGAATAACCCCATGAAATTGAACAAGGTTGTATTCCTTACTGACGAAATGGGTCGTTTAATTCAAAGTATGCAGGCCAATACCATTCGAGTGAGTGGCTTATATATGAACTTTGATCCTCCCCGTGCTACTGTGGAGTTCCAGCAGAAGGAAAGTCAGGTGAAAGTAGGGGATGTTTTAGGGAAATTTAAAATTTTACGAATTACTGAAAATGGCGTTGTCGCCTATCGAGAGGGTAAGTCAAAATTTTATCCACTGCAGGGAAGGACGGTTACTGCTGACGCAGCCCGGAATTCGACGCGAGGTCCACAATTTGATGATGAAGAGGAAACCTATTAATGAAAACGAGTAGATCTATTCTAGCCAGCATACTCATGCTGCTTATTGCAACCATTGGTATGGCACAAGATACACCACAGAAATTGATTACCATTCATGCTGAAGATGCCCACCTCCCAACGGTTCTTTCAATTCTTGCTGATGAGAGTGGCTATAATATCGTCACCAGCCCTGAGGTAAACAGCCAGGATAGAATTTCAGTTCACATGGATGATGTCCCAATTGAACAGGCTGTTAACCTGGTGGTTCGAGCTGCGGGTTTGAGCTATGAACTGGTAGGAAAATCTTTCCTCGTCGCCACAGCTGATCGTCTCTCTGAAGAGATTGGTGCCAAGGCATATGTGATCCCCCTCCAGTATGCAGATGCCATGGAAGTGAAGACAATCCTACAGGATATTTCTGAAAATGTTGAGGTTGATCAGGGTGGTAATAAGCTACTGGTTCATACCAGCCCAAAAAACATCTCTGAGATTATGGAAATTATTGCCAGCATTGATGTCCCTGTTTTACAGATCAAGCTGGAAGCTCGTATAATCGAAGTAACACTATCTGGAGATAATCGAGTGGGTGTTGATTGGTCACGACTGGCTCAGATTACAACCATTGTAGCTGAAAATGCCGCACCAACATTGGCTCAAATTGGTGGAAGTCTGGTTCCAGGTATGTCCCAACAGAGTCAGACTGATGGATCTGTCATTGAACAATTCAGTGCTCTTCCGAATGGCCGCACACCAGATAACATGTATTTCCAACGTATGGACCCGTCAAATAAAATCGGTTTTAGTCGTCAACTTTCAGCTTTTGATATTACTCTTGATATGTTACTGAAGAACAATGAAGCTGAGATTCTGGCCAACTCATCTGTTGTGACACTAAATGGTCGCGAAGCTTATATTCAGATGGTTGATGTGATTCCCTATATCCTTTCCAGTGGTGGTGTAGGTGGTCAGGTTCAGGTTCAACGTGAGATCGTTGGTATCAAACTGCATGTGAAACCAAATGTCAACAGCGATGGATACATTACTGCTACGGTCACCCCTGAAATTTCAAATTTTTATGATTTTGTAGGCCCCGAACGCAATATCCCCTGGGTTCAAAAAAGAATTTCAACGACTACAGTTCGCGTACCAGATGGCGAGCCTATTATCATCGCTGGTTTATTGGCTGTAGATCGTAAGAAAATCAGTCACTCTGTTCCATTTCTTGGTAAACTCCCCTATATCGGTAAGTTTTTTCAACATGAATTTGAGCAGGAGACTAAAAAAGATCTTATTATCGAAATCACCCCTCATATCATCAAAGATACTTACACCGGCATTAAGAAAACTGATCGGATGCTGGATTTAGAGGACATCTATATCAATACTGAGGATGATGAGCAAGATGAAACTAAAGTCATTGAGGAGGTTCCGGTTGAAAAGGAATAACTCAGGACTTCTAGGAGGAGGATTAAATATGAAAAACAATAGCTTAAAGTTTTTAATTCTGGGGATTCTGGCGATTGGTCTACTGGTTGGATGCGATACACGGACACCTTCCGAATCAGAGCAAACTATCATTAAGTATAATCTCAACCTAACTACAGATAGAGCTGTGATTTATGCAGATAATGGCAAGACCGTTGCAAGACTTACAGCCATACTCACTAACGCTGTCAATGAGCCCCAGGAGGGGGCCACCATTGTATTCTCTGCCCTCACGGGAGCCATTGCATCTAATATTGCTACCAACTCCTCTGGTCAGGCTGTAGCCACTTTTGATGACAAGGGTCAAGCAGCTTCACATGTGAATATTGTTGCAAGGTATACAGATAGCAATAACAATACGGTGAGGGATACTGTCGTTCTAGAAATTTTACCAATGGAAGATCTGGTATCTTCATTTTTTGCAACTACAATACCCATTTCTGGTGTAGTTAAAGTCTTCAAGGAAGACTCCACCTACTCAGCTACTATCAATGCCAATGTGCGCGATAGTCTCGGTGTAGCGGTCAAGAATGTACTGGTAAATTATCGCATATTGGAAGGAGCAACTGTCGGTTATCTGGATAAGGCTTCCGATTCCACCAATGCTATTGGAACCAGCCACGTCTCGTTTACCAATAACGTGGGACAAATTGGTGATGTAGTCGTCGAGGCGTCGGTCACCTCCCTGGCCATGGAATCTTTTGTAAGTGATAATCACGGAGTCTATGAATTTGGTTCCCTCCTGAAAAATTCACAAAATTCAGCAATTGCTTTTTCAGATACTGTAACCATCAACTACGCTGCTGGTCAGGAATACATCCTTAATCTGAATACAATGGATACAACGATTTATGCCGATAATGGCGAGACGACTGCCCGAATCTTTGCTATAGTAAAAGATGCGGACAATCAGGGGATTGATACCACAGAAGTCATTTTCTCAGCCAGTATTGGAACTATTAATTCGCCCAAATACACAAATGATGCAGGTGTTTCAGAATCCGTATTTTCTGATCTTGGTGCCAACATTACAGAAGATGTGGTGGCTCAAATTGTTGCCAAAATTGAACACCCCTTTCATGGAATAATACGTGATACTGTCGAAGTTCTGGTTCGTGCAAGCAATCCTAACCCACCCGAGCGCGTTCCTGCAAGAATTGAACTGTTATCACAATGTGTTGAACTTCCATCCACAACAGACACCGAATGCATCGATGCGTCCCAGCTCACAGCTACAGTGGTGGACTCATCTGGATATCCAGTAGAAGCCAACACACTGGTAAGATTTTCTTCAGATATTGGGTTTGTGACAGAATTTTCGACCACCGATGAAGCTGGAATTGCATTGTCCACCTTCAGCATCGGTGATTCTGCAGGAATTGCTACCGTCTCTGCAACTGTGGGGGTAGTAACAGACTCTACATTAATTACCGTTCGACCAGGTTTGCCAACCTATATCATTATTCCTCCATCCGCGCCCAACAAAATTGTTGTGGCAGGTGGTTTCGGTGTTGCATCAACTACTATTCGAGCAGAAGTACGAGATGCTCGTGGTGAATTGGTTGATCAACCCTATGATGTGGTGTTCGAATTGGGTCCAGCCCCTGCTGGCGCGAATCTTGATGGTATTCCCGGTAACACGACAACGGTGGAATCAAATTATGGTGTCGCAAGTGTCACGCTGAACAGTGGTTCCCAGTCAGGTCCAGTACGTATCACAACCAGTGTTGTGCTTGGCACAGGTTCCATTTCTGCTACAGCAGTTCCGGTTACCATTGCAGCTGGTCCACCAGCCTTTATCGATGTAGATATTGATATTAACCAGATTGAACCAATAGGTGGCGGTCAGTATCAGGCAGAAATGGCTGCCAGAGTATGGGATCAGTATACCAATCCAGTTGAAGATTCTACACAGGTATACTGGCATATTGAACCTGATAGTATTGCCTCAGTCATTGGGGGATCACTAACCTATGGTGAAAACTTGAATGGTGATCAGTATCATGGACTCGCATGGTCAATGATTTATTGGAATTCTGATAGAACCTTTGATAATGTCAATGTCATTGCCCAGACATATGGAGCCAATGGAGATACCGTCCAGGGTTATGTAAATGCTGCAGAGGACAGCCTGTTGCTACTGCCTTTCTATCCTGGTGAATTGATTGTGATCCCAGAACTGCAGTTTCATGATTTTCAACCAGCCAATAATCCGGCTCCACTACAAGTCCCCGTGATTTTAACAGCCGTATTGACTGATTACTACAACAACGCCATTAAGAACGCGCGAATATTGTTCGGCTCCTTTGGAGCAGCACGTTGGGATCCTGTGGATGATGAGACTGGCATGCCCATGATTCGGACAAATAATCAGGGGATTGCGCAGATTACGGTATTTTTTGATGCCGGTTTATGTACACCAAACTTTAATGCTGATGGGTCTGTCAATTCCTACAACCCATTCACAGCACAAGTTTGGGGTACGCTCTTAGATCCACAGAGCATCGGTAGTGAACAGTCCAGTATTCAATTGGTCAGGACAATTCAGAATTAATAAAAGGGAATTCCATAGCAATGTTTAACCCCCAATTTCAGAAACTCGGTGACATCCTCATTCATGAGAGTGTGATCTCTCAAGAACAGCTAGATCAAGCGCTGGAGAGACAATCAACGACCAAGGAAAAACTAGGTAAACTTCTCATCCGTATGGGTATGATTACTGAAGCTGACCTGGTCAAGGTCTACGCTTTGCAGCTTGGTCATCCTGCTGTCTATGAAGAGGATTTAATGAAGGTAGAGGGGAGTGTTGTTAATACTATCCCTGAAGATTTTGCCTATGAGAACATGTCCATCGTTCTGGGCAAATCAGAAACCACTGTTGTCGTTGCTATGGAAGATCCTGAAGATCTGGCGACCGTAGATTCAATCGAGAAGTTAACTTCATTAAAAGTTGAAGTTGTTGTTGCTGGAGAAACTGCTCTTCAGAATGCTATTGAGTATCACTATGGGAGGATTCGTCAAACTGATGAAGTGGACGCCGCCTTATCTAATATTCAGGTGTTCTCTGGCGACGAAGATGACTCGGAAATGGTTGACCTCAGTAAAGAGGGTGTCAACGAAGAGGATGCACCTTTTGTCAAACTGGTAAACCTGATCCTCATGGAAGCCATTAAAGAGCGTTCCACTGATGTCCACGTTGAACCCCAATCACATGTTGTAAATGTAAGAATCAGAATTGATGGGGTGTTACAGAAGATCATGACCCCTCCAATCACATCCCTGAGTGGTATTACCACACGTATTAAAATTCTCTCTAACCTAGATATCGCTGAACGACGTCTTCCACAGGATGGTCGTATGAGTATCCAGATGGGCGAGCGAGAGATTGATGTTCGTGTTTCAGTACTACCAACTGTCCACGGCGAAAAGATCGTTATGCGTTTGCTGGATAAGGGTGGCTTTAATCTTGATCTGACCACTCTAGGCTTTCACGCCCGTGAGCTTAATATGTTTGGGCGGTGGATTCGCCAACCCTACGGTATGGTAGTAATCTCCGGTCCCACTGGATCAGGTAAATCGACCACATTGTATGCATCACTAAAAGAGATTAAGAGCGAAGGCACAAACATTACTACTGTTGAAGACCCTGTTGAATACCAGATGGATGGTATCAGTCAGGTGCAGATGCGGGAAAAAATTGGTCTCACTTTCGGTTCCACGCTGAGATCAATTTTACGTCAGGATCCTGATATCCTGCTTATTGGTGAAATTCGTGATGAAGAAACAGCCGATATCGCCATCAAATTTGCTCTGACCGGTCACCTTGTGTTCAGTACAGTTCACGCCAATGATGCACCTTCAACCATTACGCGTCTTATTGATATTGGAGTTCCGCCATTTCTGGTAGGTTCAAGTTTGAACCTGGTAATGGCCCAACGTCTGGTTCGAACAATATGCTCAAATTGTAAAGAGGAATACACACCCTCCAAAGAAGATTTAACTCGTCTTGGTCTAAAAGCAGATGGTCACACCTATTACCATGGCAAAGGGTGCGTCCAATGTCGACAAACCGGCTACCGTGGGAGATCAGGTATTTTTGAGATGCTTGAAATGCGCCAGGCCATTAGAAAACTTGTCTTTGAAAATGCCAATCAGGAAGTCATTCGTGAGAAAGCCATTGAGCAGGGCATGGTATCCTTGCGTGAAGCGGGTATTCAAAAACTTAAAGACGGTGTAACCACATTTGAAGAAGTATTACGTTCAACAGTTGAGGATTTTTAAGTGGCTGAAATTGATGCAAAATTAGCTGAACAGCTAAAACAGGCTGAACCTACTGCCGAAGAAGCATTTGAGAAAATAGCGGCTGGCGGTAAAAAGAAAAAGAAAGCCGATATTCAGTGGGGAGATGAGTTCATTGAAGAACTCAATCTATCGCTTCAGAAGCTAAAGACACGAATCCCCTTAAAGAATCTGGTCTTTTTTACACGTCAACTTGCAACCATGTTTGCCGCAGGATTGACGCTGGAAAAATCGGTCACAAATCTCGCTGAAGAAGAACGTCATCCTGGGTTTAAAAAGACACTCACCAATGTTTCAGACGATATTCGCCGTGGTTTGAGTCTTAGTGATTCCATGGAAAAACATCCCGCTACTTTTGATAATTTGTTTGTGGCTCTGGTCAAGGCAGGAGAGGTCAGTGGTAGTCTACAGACCATTCTAGATCAACTCGCCTCCTATATTGAAGCCGTTCATGATACAGCCCAAAAGGTAAAGTCAGCTCTATACTACCCCTTTATGGTATTAGGCTTTCTCGTGGTCGTTGTGGTGGCGATGCTCGTATATATTGTCCCTAGATTTAACGAAGTATACCAATCCCTGGGTGCTGAATTACCTATTGCTACACAGATGCTGGTACGCATATCCGATGCAGTCGTTGAGAGCTACGGCCAGGTTTTGTTCTTTCTGTTTGTAGGATTGGTGGCTGTCTGGATGATTGGCCTCACTCGGAGAGGAGGTTATCTGTTAGATACCTTTATACTCAATTTTCCTGTATTTGGCACCTTAATCAACTACAATATCTATAATAAGATGACCAAAACTCTGGGAATTCTCTTGGGGGCAGGTGTGCCTGTGATTCCCTCCATGCGCCTCATTCAGAAAGTCGTTGATAATAGGGTTTATGCCAAGGCTGTGGGTACTGCTACTGAATACATCCGAGATGGTTATAACATCTCTGCTGCTTTTAGAATTACAGAAAAATTCCCTTCCATCATGCTGCAGTTACTTTCCACAGGAGAGGAAACTGGAGAAATTGATACGCTTTTGGACAAGGCCTCAGATTTCTACTCCAAACAAGTTGATTCCATGGTGAATCGGATGACATCTCTTATCGAACCCCTCATGATTATGTTTGTCGGTGGAATGATCCTCGTCATCCTCATTGTGACCTATTTGCCGGTATTCTACATCGGTATGGCCATGAAGTCAGGTATGTAAGGGACAACGGTTTATTGAATGATCCCTTCCGCTGAAATAATTATCTTTGGTGTTTTGGTTGGGATAGTCCTTGCTTCATCACTCACACATCTTTTTGCAGCAATATCTCAGGAAATTTCTGTATTTTCCAAGAAAATAGTATGTGAGTCCTGTGGTGCCCTGCAACCTTATTCTCGTCGAATCCCAATAATAGCTTCCCTTCTGCCTGCCAGGAAATGTTCAGCATGTGGGCATGAATCTCCACGACTCTACGCATTTCTGGAGTTTGCGCTCATTGTATTCTCCATTTGGGCTTTCAGTGTCATGCGGCCTGTTCTGGCTCTTCAAATCAGTGTCCTTTTTTTTGCCCTGATTGGTGTGACCTACATGGATTTAAAGAAATGGATCATTCCTAATGAGTTTGTGGTCTATATCATAGCCATTGGTATTTTTGGTATCACGGCTGATACGATGAATCTAAATAACTCACTATTGGGGTTAGCCCTTGCTGCGGTTGTTTCCCTTTTTATAGTTTTACCACAACGCTTTGGTAGTGGTGATCAAACCCTGGCCTTAGGTGATGTAAAGTTATGTCTGGCTGTGGCGCTGTGGTTAGGGTGGATACTTTCAGCCTATGTATTTTTTATTGCCAGCTTGCTGGCATTCATCACCTGGTTATTTACTGGTATTATTAAAGGATTTTCTGCTCAACGCAGGGTTCCCTTTGGCCCATTTGTTGCCTTGTCTACCATGATCTTTGGAATTGGCCGAGTATTGGACCCTCAGTTTGTAACTCATTTGCTTACCTTTAGATTTTAAAATATCTTGAATGAGTGAGACTTTCTAGGATAGGGTTTATCTGGACCAATATTTACACACAATGATGAGGAGTAATATAGATGAGTGACGTCAAAATTTCAGGTTACGGTGACGATCTCACCATAAATGGTATCCGGATCGGTGATCTAGGTCCAGCGGAACATGAAGCCATTGAATTGGAAAAGGGTGGTCAGAATTATGCACCACTTGAAGATGTCGTGGTGAGCCATGTTCAAGATAGTTCTACATTGATTTGTCGCAAACCAGATCCCGATGGCATTAAGGCTTATGTTGAAGAAGAATTGCTAGACGGATTGTGTTGTTATTCAGCAGTCAATCAGGGTCAACTTAACAAAACTATTGTGGATGCGGTAATTGCTCATCTCCGGGATGAAAAAATTCCCACTGTTCCTCGCTCAATTCGACATAAATATATGGCAGCCTTTCTCATGGCAGCCACAGCCATTACAAAAATGGAGAAGGTTGTACCTAAGGTTGCTGGAGTAGAAGCGCCGGAGCTTATGGCAAAACTGTCACGTCGCTGGGGTTATCGGGTCAAAGGTATTCCTGCCAATGAGGCCATCATTGTCGTTGCTGCTGAAAACTTCCATGGTCGTTCATTGTTTGCAGTATCAGCTTCTACAGATCCTTCGGCTAAAGATGATTTCGGACCTTTTCTACCAGGTATCGAGGTAATTCCCTTTAACGATGCAGATGCTCTGGAAGCATTGTTTAAAGAAAAGGGTGATAGAATAGCTTCCTACATTGTCGAGCCCATTCAGGGAGAGGCTGGCGTGATTTTGCCCGCTGCAGATTATCTGCCACGAGTTGCTGAGCTCTGCAAGCAATACAATGTTCTTTTCTGTGTAGATGAAGTGCAAACTGGATTTGCCAGGACCGGTGCCCATTTTGCTCATATGCTCTATGATGTGCACCCTGATCTTATGGCTTGTGGAAAAGCGGCCGGTGGTGGGATTATGCCAGTATCATTTGTAGCTGGAAGACGGGATGTCATTGATGTACTCACACCAGGATCTGAAGGTTCAACCTTTGGTGGCTTCCCACTGGCTTCAGTAACGGCTGTTTTTTCAATAAAAGCCATGGTTGATGAAAAATTGGCAGAGAACGCTAGAAATATGGGTGATAGACTTCTAGCCCACTTCGAAAGCATCCGTGCCGAATTTCCCGATAAAATCAAAGCGAGCAGAGGTGCTGGTTTGTTAACTGCCTTTGAAATGTTTGACAAACCCGGTTTGGACGGACATAAAGTTTCTTTGAAATTGCTGGAGAGTGGCATTTATGCCAAGGAAACGCATAAAACCACAGTTCGCCTGGCGCCAGCCCTTACCATTACACCAGAAGGAATCGATCACATTGGAGATTCCCTCCGCAAAGTGATTAGAGATTTATAAAGAGGACTAAATATTATCTAGGCTGTAGGCTTCGACCACCGCCTCTGGCGGGGCAGGCAGGCCAGCCACCGAATAAAAGGAGTCAGATTAACTATCTGGCTCCTTTTTTTATAAGGTGGGTTTGAACAAATCCATTGGGGTAATTGGTAACTCTTTCCACGAGCCAAATATCAGTGGAAAGTTCCTCCTTAAATAAGCTGATTCCCTGACCTAACAGAACAGGCACCTGGGTGAGGATGATTTCATCAAGAAATCCAGCAGCAAGAAACTGTTGCACAATGTCGCCTCCATCCAGATAGATGTGAGCAACACCCTCTGAGGCCAATTGTTGTACCAAAGCCTCAGGTGATCCTTCAGCAAAAAATACTTTTGATCCTTCTGGAAGCAACCGGGGAGGAGGCTGATGGGTTAAAACTGTCACTGGAGTGTCACCATACGGCCAGCTTCCAAATTGCAGAACCTGATCAAATGTTTTTCTACCCATGACCAACCTATCAACTGATTGCATCAGAGTAGCAAAACCGTAATCTTCTGTATCGTCTTCGGAAATGGGTAAATCTTTAAGCCAGTCAACACCCCCGTTTTCATCGGCTATGAATCCATCGAGACTGGTGGCCATAAATACCGTAACATTCATGATAATCGCCTTATCCGGGACGAACTACCATCAGATAAAGTGCTATGAGAGGTAACACAGTGGCAATACTTACCAGAATGGTCCACCATCTATTCAACGTTTTATAGCGGATACCTGCTTCTTTCAAGGAATGGGATGCTTCTATGAGACGCATCTGTTTTCTCTGAATGGGTATTAATCCAGCGACCCATATGAGTGCAGAGACTGTCAACAAGGCATAGCTATGATAGATCCAGCCGTGTGCGCCAATACCACCCAGTCCTGTTGCCAAAATATGACCAGTGACGGCGATGAGGATAACACCAGGTACGCTAAATATAAGATCGGTTCTCTGAATCAATTTTATTGAAAACCTATGAACTGCCTTGTCCTCTACTCTTTGAGCAAGAAGTCGCCATATAGCGCTGATTATGATATTCCCAAGGAAGAGGACAACCCCGAGAATGTGAAGTACTTTTATCATGAGCAATGATTTCCTTTCAAGCTGTGAAACTAGACCATCCACTCCCTGGTCACAAGAAATTCACAAAAGGAAGTTGTATAAACTTAACTGTTCTGGAGTCGGAGTGTCAGGCATTACTGGCCTAGGGAAAAGCCCTACTCCCAGGAGAGCAGGGCTTACGGGAAACGGAGGTTGTGGGACCCGACCTGGCGGGGTGTTGACCCGAATGAACGGGCTGTCTGATCTTTAGATCAAAAACACTTTATAACGTCATACCCTCTTGACGACGGATATATGTTGGCACAGAAAGATCATCACTAAAATGCATGATGACATCCTCTGGTTCTGATTGTTGACGCTCGTATGTTGGGACTTCCAATTTCTCACGATCTTCGAAGGTTTCCAGACGGGGAGCAATCTTTGGCTCCACGAATTCCTGTACTGGAGCTTCGATGATGATCTCCTCGACGGGTTTGGAGGCAGCTACTGGAGCAGTTGGACGATATACTCTGGCTGGCTGAGTCTCTTTTCGGTCGAATTTGAGATCAGAATCGTGATGAAAACCAGTAGCAATGACAGTCACTCTGAGCTCTTCACCCATATTTTCATCAATGACTGCTCCCATAATGATATTGGCCTGTTCTCCGACTTCTTCAAAAATGAGATTTGCAGCTTCATCCACTTCAAATAGTGACATGTTTGGACCACCAGTAATATTGATAAGGAGACCTTGTGCTCCGTGGATATTCGTGTCATCAAGTAGAGGTGATGATATGGCGGTCTGAGCGGCTAATACAGCGCGTTCCTCACCTGAAGCTATGCCAGTGCCCATGATGGCATCTCCCATGCCTTCCATGGTCGTTTTAACGTCAGCATAGTCCAAATTGATGAGACCAGGAACATTGATCAAATCAGAAATACCACGCGTTGCTTGAAGAAGTACTGAATCTGCTTCTAGAAAAGCATCAACCATGCTGGTCGTTCTCTCTACGATGGAGAGTAGTCTCTGGTTTGGAATGACAATTAAGGTATCGAGATATTGACGCAGGTTCTCTACACCTTCTTTTCCACGCTTGGATCTTTGTGGACCTTCGCAGCGGAAGGGTGTGGTTACGATCCCGATGGTTAGGGCACCTATCTCTTTTGAAATCCGAGAAACTACGGGAGCAGCACCTGTTCCTGTACCACCTCCCATACCTGCGGTTACAAACACGAGATCGGAACCTTCCAGGGCTGATGCTATAGCCTGTGCATCTTCTTCAGCAGCGGCTTCACCTACATGTAGCTTTGCACCGGCACCAAGACCCTTGGTAATGGTCTTACCAATCTGGATTTTGACATCGGCCTTGCTGTTATCCAATGCCTGAGCATCAGTATTGACGGCGATGAATTCCACGCCGGAAAGTTCTGAATCGACCATGCGATCGATGGCATTACTACCTGCACCACCAACACCAATAACCCGGATCCGAGCCTTCTGTTCTTTTAAGCTGTCAAATTCAAATAACATGTTAGTATCCTCCGTTTTGGATGTGTTTTCTTATTAAAAATTTTTCTGAAAAAAATCAGTCATCGTTTTAACCATTCGAGCAAGCGTTCCACGTTCATATTGACTTGTCTCTTCTGATTGAAATTTTGCTGCATACGCGATGAGACCTGTGGCGGTAGCATATTCTGGACTATCGATCCGTTCTGTCGTATCAATAAAGCCGATAGGGCTGCCCAGGCGAACAGGCAGATTAAACACGCGTTTTGCCAGAGGGATAATTCCAGGAATCTTTGAGCCACCCCCGGTAAATACCAGACCAGAATTTAAATGCTTTATCATGCCACTCTCTTCGAGATTGGCTTTGACCAATCTCAGTGTCTCATCCATACGAGCTTCGATGTACATTGAGAATTCGGATTCATTAATGTTGCGATCCTGGCGTCCACCAACACCTTTCACATCAAAAACCTTATCCACTTCTGTATCGGCAGTGAAACAATGACCAAATTTGAGCTTCAGCTCGTCAGCCTGTTCCTCAGTAATTCTAAGAATGCCAGCAATATCTGAAGTAACCTGATTGCCACCAAAGGGGAGAGAGACGGTATGTTCTACACCAAACTTGGATATGACGATGGCATCTGTGGTTCCAGCACCAATATCTATGAGACCTACACCGACTTTCTTTTCTTCTTCAGTCAATACAGATTGGGCTGAAGCAATGGGCTCCAGGACAAAGTCTTTGACCTGACAGCCTGCATGACGTATTGCTGTAATAATGTTTTTCGTGCTTGCTGTAGCTGAGGTGACGAGATGAACCTGTGCTTCCAGCCTGCGACCTGTCATTCCTACAGGATTGCGTAAGCCTGCTTCATCATCTACTGTAAATTGTTGTGGAATTACATGGATGATTCTACGTCCATTTGGAAGACCAACCGCTTTGGCTGATTCGATAACCCGTTCAACATCTTCCTGGGATATCTTCAATTCTTTTTCCAAACCTCTATTGGAGAGATCGGCAATACCTATAACTCCAGTTGCATTTAAGCTGGCGATATGTTCTCCTGCAATCCCTACGGTAACTTGCCCTGCTTTAATACCGGCACGCGCTTCTATATCATCCAGGGCAGTGCGTATGGCCTTGGCAGTGGCTTCGATGTCAACAATTGTTCCACGCCGAAGTCCTGTGGAGGGTGAGCTACTGAGTCCGACCACCTTAAGTACATCTTCATGATCCGGTTCTGCGGCAATGGCGCATACCTTCGATGTCCCTATGTCTACGGCTATGTATATTCCACGGCTGTTCATCGTGATTCTCGCTCCTTTACGATGACCTGACGATCAAATCGCAGATCGATATACTGATAGGGACTGATGATCCCTGAATCTGATTCTTCGGATATAAATTTTTCCAGAATGATGCTATTCAGAATGGCATCATCCTCGTTTCCCAGAAATACTGAGGTCCCGTGTGTGGCTGATATCAGCTTGATGCCTCGTCTGTCATAGGAAATCTCAGAAATATCAAGATATAGATTTTGATGTTCGTTGCGAATCTTATTGAGGAAACTAACCAGCATCTGAACTGTCTCATCTGGAATGATCTGGCCAATTTCAGAGCTTGGTCCTTCCACATTGATCCCGGATATGATGGGTAAATTGTAAAGCATCCCTTTGTCAGGCAATGGCAGTAGAGTGGCCTTCTCGTCAAGGGTCATGATATCCTGAACAGCGATATAGGCTACAGGCAGAACGTCATAAAGATAGATATCAAGAGAATGAGGATAATTTCTGGTGGCTTTGGCACTCCGGATAAGCGGATATTCCAGAAAACTTTCCTGAATTTCCGTAAGGTTGAGCTCCATGAGTGAGCTACCCAGGTAAACTTCTGTGAGACTCTTCACCCGTTCAGGACTCATGGTGCGTTGTCCATAAAGATTAATCGCCTCGACCTCATCGCTTCTGAGCAGCGTTGCATAGGCCACACTCAGAAAACCGACTAACAGCAATATTACGAGTAGTCCTGCTGAAAAAATCCAACTCAGAGGGGGAATGATATATGTAGATGACTTAGCCATTTACTTACTTTCCTCAAGGAAAAGTCCATGAAGTTTCCAGATGTCACCAGCACCCATGGTGATTACCAGATCATTATTCTGCAGTTTGGAGCTCAAAAATTGGTGAACATCTTCAATGTGAGCCAGAAGCTGAATTTTAGCACTGCCATGTTCCAGTATCAGTTCAGATGTTACTCCAGGGATTGGAAGTTCGCGGGCTGGATAAATATCAGTCAGGATAGCGATATCTGCCATTTCCAGAGCAGCTGCAAATTCCTGAGCAAAATCTTTGGTTCTGGAGTATAAATGAGGTTGAAACACAGCAATAATTCTTGAGTTCGCCCAACCACTACGAGCAGCCAGCAGGGTGGCTTCTATCTCTGAAGGGTGATGGGCATAATCATCGACGAATTCAACACCATTTTTGGAACCCCTCAGTTGGAATCGACGCTCGACACCATGGAAGGACTCTAGTCCAGCTTTGATATGCTCGAAATCAATACCCATCTGATGGGCGAGTGTACATGCTCCCAGTGCATTCATGACATTGTGATCACCAGGCATGTTGAGGATAATTTCACCTAACTTTTTACCTCGTTTTACTACAGTGAACTTGCTGGTGAAGGAGTTTATCTCAATATCAATAGCCCGATAATCAGGCATGTTGGTCAAACCATAGCTGATAACCGGATGAGAGCTGCGGTTTGCAAGTAGTAGCAATTCTGGATCATCGCCCTGCAAGACAAGCTGTCCTGCATCATCCAGTTTCGATATGAACTCATGAAAAGTGTCGCGGACATCCTGTAAATCTTTATATATATCCAGATGATCCGCTTCAAGGGTTGTCACAATGATCTGGGTCGGTTTAAGTGCCAGAAACGACCTGTCATATTCATCAGCTTCAACGACAATATGATTCTGTTTACCAATTCGTAGATTTGATTTCAAGTCAGGCAGGATTCCACCGACCAGAATACTTGGGTCGAGACCTGCGGCGATCAGTATCTGACCACACATACCTGTGGTAGTTGTTTTTCCATGGGTACCGGCAATTGCCAGGACGTTTTCGTACGCACTTGATATCTGACCCAGTAATTCAGCTCGACGAATTTCAGGGATACCATGAGACTCAGCATAAACCCGCTCAGGATTATCAGGTTTTACAGCACTTGAGTAAACGACCAGGTCCGCACCTCCAGCATGACTGGCTGCATGACCTATGAATACTTGAATCTCGGCTTTTCTGAGAGAATTGAGTAATTCACTATCCATTTGATCAGACCCAGAGACCTGCTTACCCTGCTGCTTGAGTAAGAGAGCGAGTGCACTCATGCCAATTCCACCGATTCCGACAAAATGAATATGTCTGGCTGACTTAAGCACTGGTACTCGCAATTCTTATGATATTGTCGCAGATTTCCTGTGTGGCTTGAGGGCGACTGAGAGCAGCTGATGACTTGGCCATGCCACTCAACTTTTCTTTGTTAGTGAAGATATCAGTGAGAAGGGGGAGAAATGCGCCTTCAACAAGTTCAGGTTCAAGAATAACCCTGGCTGCACCAGCTTTTTCCTGACTTCTTGCATTAAATTCTTGATGATTCGCTGCTGCGCTGGGCAGGGGAATCAATATTGAGGGCAATCCAAAGTGATTGATCTCTGTGAGCGTCATTGCGCCTGCACGGCAGACCATTAAATCAGCGATAGAATAGGCCTTATCCATCTCTTTGATAAATGGCTTGAGAACGATGCGGGGATTCGTACCAACCTGCTTCTGACAGAATTCGAAATCAGCTTTGCCGGTTTGCCACAGGACTTGCATTCCCAACTTTTCCAGATATTTGGCGATACGATCAATAAAATGCCGGTTGATTGCTCTGGCACCTTGAGACCCGCCCAGAATAAAGAGAGTAGGGAGTTCAGGATTTAAACCGAATAGTTCTGCTGCTTCACTGCGATCGATGCTACCACCCATAAAACGTATGGGATTACCTGTCTGTAGAGTTTCAGACCCTTTGAGATATTGATTGGCATCATCGTAGGTGAGAAATATCTGTCTTGCCTTGGGTGCAAAAAGACGTGTAACCAGCCCGGGGTAGCTATTTTGCTCCTGGAGGACGATGGGAATATTATTTCGCAGGGATTGTCGAACGGGTACCCCACTGGCATAGCCACCTGTTCCTACAGTAATGTGTGGATCAAAGGCACGTAAAGCTTTATTGGCTTTGATAATTGACGCGATCAAGCGTCCAGGCAGTAAAATGTTTTGTTTGAAACCCGCCAGGGATATTGATCTTGAAAGTCCGCGGATGGGCAGAGCTTCAAGCTTAAACCCAGCTTCTGGGATAAGACGGGTTTCCATCCCATAGTCGCTTCCAAAGAACAAGACTTCCACATCAGAAAATGCACTCTCTCTGGGAACGCACTCCTGCAATCTTTCAGCAATGGCAAGAGCTGGAATGATATGTCCACCCGTTCCACCACCTGCAAATGCGACTCGCAACATGTTATTAGAAGTCAATGTTCAATACCCTTTCGGTTGATAAAATCTTACCTGACTCATTGTTGGAGGAAATGTTGAACAGGATCCCCAGCATTACGGCGGTAGCTAGTAGATTTGAACCTCCATAGGAAATCAGGGGAAGGGGGAGACCTGTTGTCGGTAAAAATCCTGTGACGACACCGATATTTACCATGGCAAAACTGAAGAGAGAGAAACTGATACCGATGGCGAGGAGCATACTGAATGAATCAGCTGAATTTCTGGCAATTCTCAATCCTCTCAAGAAGAGAAGTAAAAAGAGCAGTAGAAAGAAGGAAGATCCAATAAATCCAAATTCTTCACCGAGAATACTAAATACGAAATCAGTGTGTGGTTCAGGGAGAAAGAGATCTTTTACATAACTATTACCCAGACCAACACCGCCTATGCCACCATGAGCCAGGCCCATGAGCGAGTGATGTACCTGGAATCCTTCATTCGCCACATCCACATTGTCACTGAAGAAAGTCATGATGCGTTTCCACATATACGGTCTGCTCCAGGCATAGACGAGGGCCGTGATTGAGCCAACCGACAAGAAGGCTGAGATATGACTGATCTGTACATTGCCGAGATAGAATAAAATCAGGCACAGCATCATAATCATGAGTGATGATGAAAGATCCGGCTGAATGGCAATGAGTGCTACTACCGTGGCGACTATCAGGAATGCTGGCAGGACACTTGTCTTGAAATCATTTAGCGTCTGCTGGTTGCGGTGCAGGTAATCTGCAATATAAATGATCATTCCGAGTCGCACAAAATCAGCTACCTGGAAACTAAAACCGCCTAGATATAGCCATCTGGCAGGATGTCTCATTCCCATTGACTTATTATAGATCAGTACACCGACCAGTAATAAATACATACCGATGAGAATGAAGTAGCGGAGATGTCTAAAGTATTGATGAGGAAATCTGGAAAAGACGATGCCCAATATGACGGCAATGGTTCCATTCATCAGGTGACGTTTTAGATAATGCGACGAATCGGCATGTTGAGAAGTGGAAGCAGAGTACATCACTACAGAACCTGCAACAAAAAGTATAATAACTATGATAAACAATACTTTATCTAGGTGGAAATATTTCACATTGTCCACCCTTCCTGGGCTTGAATTAGGGTGCGGAAGTGATCACCCCTGGATTCAAAATTCTCGAATTGATCAAAACTTGCACAAGCGGGAGAGAGCAGCAGAACATCACCATCTTCGCCATGATCAAGACAATATTTAATGGCTGATTCGATGGTTTCCACCTTACGAGTTGGTAAGGCTGGGCTTATCTGGGTCTCTATAATATCTGAAGCTGCGCCCACCAGGAGAACTTCTCGAGTCGATCCTTCCATCTGTGATATCAAAGTTGTGAAGTCACCGCCCTTGTCCTTGCCACCCAGGATGAGCCAGAGGGGCTGAGGGAAGCTGTGGATTGCGACCTCGGTTGAAGCAATGTTGGTAGCTTTAGAATCATTGTAACAGCGGATACCCTTAATTTTGCCGACATACTCAATTCGATGGGGGACGGCTGAGAAAGTCATCAGTCCCTGGGCCAATATTTCAGAGTCAGTAACAAAATCCATGACTGCTGCCACGGCAGCAAGGGCGTTGCTTAAATTGTGTTTTCCAGGCAGAGGCAGTGCTTTGGCAGGCAGAATGGGACTCCATTCGCCATCCTGCATGATACCGATAATACCTTCTGCTAACATGGCATCCCCGCCAGATAGGCTAGAAACTGAAAAATAGCGACTTTCATCAACGATGAAGTCATGACGAGACAATTCTGGATCGTCTCTATTGATAACGGCTGTACAGGTTTCGTCTAAATTTCTAAGCATCCCCAGTTTTGATTCATAATAGGCCGTCAGACTGGGATATCGATCGAGATGATCTGGTGTGAGATTCAGGATTACCGCGACATTCGGTTTGAAAGTATCAATATTGTCTAACTGAAAGCTGCTGACCTCTAATACAAAGATGGGCTTTGCCGATTCTTTTTTCAGGCTATCCATCAATACTTCAGACGCAGCCACACCTACATTTCCGCCAAGGAAACTGTCATATCCGGCAGTCTTAAGGAGATGGTGAATGAGATTTACTGTGGTTGTCTTTCCATTTGACCCAGTCACGGCAATTATTGGAGCATCGATAAACCAGGAAGTAATCTCAATTTCGGAGTAGAGCGGAACTTGCTTACTTCTGATCTTTTGAATGATGTCAGCATTCTCAGGGATACCCGGGCTCACGACCACAAAATCACTTTCCAGGACATCAGGAGAATGATAGCCAAATTCGAATTCAGCTTCTATATCACCCAGAATCTGACGTTTATCAGCATCAAACTTATCAGCGTCAAATTCGCTGACGAGAACTTTTGCACCAAAATGTCGGAGTAAACGTGCTGCACCCATGGCAGAACGCTGGCTGCCCAGAATGGTGACGTTTTTACCTGTTATGTCAGATCTGTTCATATTACCTGATCTTAAATGTTGTCAGCGTTAAAAAGGCAAACAGGATTCCCATGATCCAGAATCGAATCACAACTTTATTCTCATCCCAACCCTTGAGTTCAAAATGATGGTGAATTGGTGCCATGCGAAATAGACGCCGCCCTTCACCATATTTCTTTTTTGTGTATTTGAAATAGCGCACTTGAATTATCACGGAGATGGACTCAATGATGAAGACACCACCTGCAAAAGGCAGCAGGAACTCTTTCTTCAGCATGACCGCCACCGCCCCAAGTGCGGCACCAAGAGCCAGCGATCCGGTATCGCCCATAAAGACCTCTGCAGGTCGGGCGTTGTACCAGAGAAAACCAAGCGAAGCTCCAATAAGTGCCGCACAAAAGACAGTGAGCTCTCCTGCACTAGGGAGATATATGATATTTAAATATTGACTAAAATCGGCACGACCTGTGATATAGGCGATGCCAGCAAAGACCAGGGCTGCAATAGCCATAAGACCAGAAGCCAGACCATCCAGACCATCACTGAGGTTGACTGAGTTGGAGGTGGCAGTGATAACAAATATGACAAAGGGGATATATATCCAGGCTGACTGCAAGTCGAAAACCAGATCCTTGATGAAGGGGAGCGTAGTGGCAGTTTCAACACCTGCAAATTCAGGATGGAGAACCATCACTGCACCCAACACAAGACCCAGACTAATTTGACCAAGAAGTTTGTAGCGTGCGATAAGACCTTTTTTGGATTTCTTAACCGCTTTTAGATAATCATCTATAAATCCAACGATACCCATCCAGACAACTGAAACGACCATCATTTGAATATAGATATTGTCTAACCTGCCAAATAACAGGGTAGGTACCAGAATTGCACCAATGATGATTAGACCACCCATGGTGGGTGTTCCGGCTTTTGCAGTATGGGATTCAGGTCCATCAGTTCGAATGGTTTCCCCAATTTGCATACTATGCAATTTTTTGATGATCCAGGGACCCACGACAAAGGAAAACAGGACAGCTGTAATAGCAGCACTGGCTGAGCGGAAGGAGATGTAACGGAATATGTTCAATGCAGAGAAATATTCTTGAAGGGGCAACAGTAAATGATATAGCATTAGTTGTTTTCCTTATATGCATTGACATAATCTTCTAATTGCATTCCGCGAGAACCTTTTAGATAAACCAGATCACCTGGTTTGACTTCCTCCAGGAAATGGTGGAGAGATTCGGCTTTGTTATTGTTGTAATACAGTGATGTAAAGCCTTGTTCTTTAAGGTGATGGGCAGTGTTGACGACTTCTTCACCTAATAATATGATGTGGTCAAATTCAGCCTTCAGCATTTGAGTGGCAGCAGTGACATGAGATTCGATACTCTGAATTCCCAATTCCAGCATGTCGGCAAAGATCAGGATTTTTCGGGCGGAACTATTTATTTCAGCCATGGTCTCAAAACCGGCTTTGGCACTTGCAGGATTGGCGTTGTAGGCATCATTATAAAAATGGACCCCTCCAACTTCTTCATGCTGCATGCGTCCAGTTTCACCAGAATAATCTTCCAGGGCTTCCTGAAGCTGATCAACGCGAATTCCATTTTCTAAGGCGATAGTAGCTGCAGCGGCGGCATTAAACGCGATGGCCTTGCCGGGTTGGTTCAAGTGGGCAGAGTATTTTCTGAATTGAAGGTCATAACAACCCGTTTTGTCAGGTCCTGTCATCATGAAACTATGCTTTGCTTCTTCATTAAAGCTGTAGGAGACAGAATTGGTATAACCCTGACCCAAATCAGACACTCTTTTATCATCCAGATTCACAAAGACACGACCACCATTTGCTCTCAGATATTGAAATAGTTCACCCTTGGTCGCTTGAATTGTTTCGATATCCTTGAAAAATTCTGTATGCGCCAGACTGATATTGGTAATCATGCCCTGATCTGGTTGTGCAATATCACAAAGATACTGGATGTCACCTTTTTGACTGGCACCCATTTCAATAACTGCCATTTCATGAGAATTATTCAACTTTAGGAGAGTCAATGGTAAGCCAATATGATTATTAAAGTTACCATCTGTTGACAATACTGAGAATTGCTTACTGAGGATATGCGTAAGCAAGTTCTTAGTGGATGTTTTCCCGTTTGTCCCCGTAATCGCGATCAGGGGGATATTAACAAGTTTCCGGTGTGCAGTGGCAAGGTCAGCAAGAGATTTGACCGGATCCTCTGTCATTATCAGAGGGATGGAAGCGTCCCAATCTTCACATCCGTCCCATGAAGTGGAGGCCATGACTGCTGATGCGCCACGGGAAATGGCTTTTGGGATAAAGTCATGACCATCCACTTGGGAACCGATAAATGCAACGAAGAGGTCTCCGGCATTTAAGCTTCGAGTATCAATACTGACACCGGTTATGGGGGACAAGATGGCCCCCTTAATGCTTACATCAGGGAGCGACAGAATAGTATCAGGCAGAATAGCCATGTTGCTCCATGAATTGATCTACAATTGTCATATCACTAAAAGGTTTACGTTCACCCATGATTTCCTGGTAAGGTTCGTGGCCCTTGCCCAGCACAGCAACGATATCGCCTGCCCTGGCCTCTAGTAAAGCGGCGTTTATTGCCTCGGTCCGATCTTGAATGACGCTATAATTTGACCGCTCGCCACAACCCGCTATAATTTCCTGGATGATATTGAGAGGTGCTTCAGTTCTTGGATTATCATCGGTGATAATTGCTTTGCTTGAAAGTCTGGTCGCAATTTCACCCATAATTGGACGCTTACCCTTATCCCTGTCACCACCACAACCAAAAACAGTGATGAGACGATTGTCTGGATAAGATTCAGCCAGGGTATCCAGGACGGTTTCCATGGCGTCAGGGGTGTGCGCATAGTCAACAAAGACCTGAAAAGGGGCCTGGTTGGCAGTTTTTTCCAATCGGCCAGGTACCATGGGGAGTGTTTTTGCAGAGAGCTCCACCTTTTCAATATCACACTCCAGCTCAATGGCCGATGCATAGGCTGCCAGAAAATTGTAATAGTTGAAAGTTCCAACTGTATTTACCTGTACAACTCTTTGTCCGTATGGAGTATCGAGGGTGAGTTCCACACCGTGGCGGTTAATTGAATGGTCTAGAATTCTGTATTCTGCATTAGAGTTATAGCCATAACGGATAATTTTCGCTACACAGACTTCGATAATTCGCTCTGCATAGGGATCATCCATATTGACAATAGCCACAGATTCTTTTGGCAACCCCTTAAAGAGCAATTGCTTCGCAGCGAGGTAGTCTTCCAGTGAACCATGATAATCCAGATGATCCTGAGTAAGATTGGTGTAGACAGCCACGTCAAAAGTGAGCCCATCTACCCGATTTTGTGAAAGTGCGTGAGAGGAAACCTCCAGCGTCACTGCTTTGGCTCCGTGAGCTACAAATTCAGCTAAAATTTCATACAAATCAGCAGATTCTGGAGTGGTATGCATGAGATCAATGTCTACATCATCAATCTGGGCACCGGTGGTACCAATGCGTCCAGTTTTAGTTCCACTTTTGTTGAGGAGATGCTGAACAAAATAATTTGTCGTGGTTTTACCATTTGTTCCAGTGATGGCAACCAGCTTCAACCCTTCTTCCGGGTGACCAAAATATGTAGATGCGATGACAGGTAATGCCAATCTTGAATCTTGTACCAATATTGAAACAATATTTTCTGGAATGACAAAATCTGATCGATCATATACAATGACCTGGGCACCATTTTCTATGGCAGCGTATATAAAATCATGACCATCTGTAATGAGACCACGAACGGCGATAAATAGATGTCCAGGCTGTACCTGCCTGGAATCATAGCTGACACCAGTGACTTCGGTATTCTGATCACCACATAACTCTAAAATATCTTGAACCTGATTAATGATATTAGTCAGTTGCATTATTCACCCAAATAGATTTCTACAGATTGACCTGCTTTAAGTGTTCTTCCCGCAGCTGGTACTTGCCTGATAACTCGTCCACTTCCTTGAGGGATTGGCTTGAGTCCCATGGCATAAAGTCCTGAAAGACTCATCTTCAAGCTCATGCCTTTTAAATCGGGCATAGTGACCTGAGCAGCGTTGGCTCTAAGAATGGGGAGAGAGGCGCTCAGCAATTGGCCCTGGAGGGACCGTGGTGCTTGATTGACACTTTCATCTCTGTCCTTTGGTACTGAGGCCTGGAGATAAGGTTCTGCGTCTCGTCCTTTAAGATTATATATCCGACGATAAATTTCCTTGGCAATGGGGGCTGCTACCATACCACCGGTGTAACCACCTGTCCTGGGGTGGTCCACAGTAACGATTAATGTGTATTCAGGATCATCAGAGGGATAAAAGCTGGCGAAAGAAGCAACATACTCACTCACGTATTTGCCATCTTTTAGTTTTTTAGCAGTACCGGTCTTGCCAGCTATTCTCAGGTTGGGCAGGAATGCTTTTGTCCCCGTTCCTTGAGAGACAGCCTTCTCAAGAATATCAGCCATGGTATGCATGGTCTTTTTCGAAGCCACACGTCGCAAGGCATCCATATGGTCAATTATTTGCTCATGGCCCTTAGGCGTTTTAAGCTTTTGAATGAGCTGAGGCTTCATAAGGACACCACCGTTTCCGATGGCGGAGTAAGCCATAGCCATCTGGAGCGTCGTCACAGAGACTTCATAGCCAATGGCAATTTCAGATTTCGATAATTCTGACCAGAGCTTATTATTTTTAAGAGAACCACTGCTCTCATAGGGGAATTGAATACCACTTTTTTCGCTGAACCCAAATTTCCTGGCAGTATTAAACATCATGGACTCATCAAGCAACTCAACTGCTTTGATAATTCCAATATTTGATGAGTTCTGAAGAACTTCTGCAAAGGTCAAGTTGTCAAAGGATTTCCAATCCTTTACATCTATCCCATGAATGGAGTATTTACCTCCCTCACAATCAAACATATCCATAGGATGGACTTTCTTATCCTCAAGAAGAGCGGTGGCACCCACTACCTTGAATGTGGAACCTGGTTCAAAGGCTGACATGATAGGGTGGGCTATCAAGGATGCTTCAGTGATTTTTGAGCGAGAATTAGGATTAAAAGTCGGTATGTTAGCCAGGGCTAAAATTTCGCCTGTATTTGGATCAACCAGGATTGCCTCAGCTTTATCTGCTTGATGCTTTTCAACTGCTGAGCGTAATTCTTCTTCAATAATGATTTGGATATCTACATCAATAGTAAGAAAGCAATCGTCACCGTTGATAGGTTCTTGCTCCCTAAAGCCACCTCTAATTCTGGTGTTACCATGACCATCAGAACCAAGCTCTCTCCATCCATCAATCCCAGCCAGTTGATGATCGTAATGATCTTCCAGACCTGATAGTCCGTGGTTTTCTGTTCCCACAAAGCCAATTAAGGGCGCTGCGACATCACCGTAGGGATAATAGCGTCGTACGTTGGACTGAACTTGAACACCTGCAGGGAGGGGACTCTGGCTCAATTCGCGACCAACACGGGGATTCACGTCTTTTTCTAGATAGACAAAGGATTTTTTGTTTTTCAGTTTGTTTAGATAATAGCGTATAGATTTGTTGAATGTTTTGCTGAACAGCCTGGCGACTGCATCTTTGTCTTTCACTTTAGCTGGGTGAGCTGCAAACGTGAAATGCTCAATGTTATCAGTGAGTTTTTTGCCATTCCGATCATAAAAATTTCCACGCAATGGCGATATGGCAACCTTGTCTTCGAATTGAGACTGAAGTGCTTTGCCAAGATTATCAGGATCAATCACCTGAATGTAAAACATCTTGAGCACCAGCGCTGCCCAGACGACGATGGAAGCAACGACAACGAAAATGTAGCGCCCGCGAAATTTCTTATAGGTCATACTCATTTGAGCTTGACCCTGACTTCGCGTGTTTCAGGATCTGGCTGAATGAGTCCCAGCTTTTCCCGTGCAAGTTTTGAGAGTTTATCTGGCCGATGGAGGCGATTCCGCTCGCTCTGGACCAGATTGTATTCGCCGCGCAGTTTGATTTCGCGGGTACGCAGTGAGTCTAATTTTAGTTCACCGGCTCTAACCTCTTCGCCAAGCCATATATATAGGAAGAGTAAACCTGCGACAACAGGTATCATCCCTATGTAGAGAATTGTTTTAAGGATTTCGCTGCGGGTTTCAGTCTGCCGCATGCGATGTCCTTTCAGCAACCCGTAGTTTTGCGCTGCGTGCCCGTGGATTTGATTCGGACTCTTCCTGACTGGCAATGACAGGTTTCCCTGAGATTCGTTTGAGGAGGGGGACTTTCACTTCGCTATCATGCATACCTGGTTGCCGTGGAATATCCTGAGACAGATCACGGAAATGGTTTTTCACCATACGATCTTCCAGGGAGTGATAGGATATAACGGCAATACGACCAGCAGGAGCTAATACTTGAATTGACGTATTAAGAATGGTCTCTAAAACGTCCATTTCACGGTTGACTTCAATTCTAAAAGCCTGGAATACGCGAGCGAGTGATTTATTTCGAAACCGTGGATCAACACAACCAGCCACCGCTTCGCGGAGCTCATCTATTTGCGTCAATCTCTTTTTGGTTCTCATATCCACAATTTTTCGCGCTATCCTGCGACTATTCCTTTCTTCTCCGAAGCGGTACATGATGTCTGCAAGCTGTTCCTGCGAGTAATCATTAATCACCGTTTCAGCAGTAAACTCGTTTGATCTGTCAAAACGCATGTCCAGGGGACCGTCAAGACTAAAAGCGAATCCTCTTTCCGGATCATCCAGAGAAAAGGAATTCAGCCCGAGATCCAGAAGGATTCCATGGACTTTCGTTACATTCAGGTCAACGAGCACCTGATCCAAATTCTCAAAGTTTGTGCACCTTAAGTGCAGGGTTTGCTTAATTAGGGAAGAGTCGAATTGTGCGAGGGCAGATTCATCCTGATCGATACCGATCAGAGTAGCATCAGCATTTAACAGTAAGGATATTGCTTTGGAGTGTCCACCGAGACCGAAGGTGCCATCTATGTATACGCCAGACCGATCGTTTATCATCAGCGCGCAAACCTCGTCCACCAGAACTGGTGTGTGACGAAATTTCGGCTGACTTACCTGATTCACGATGATCGAGTGTACTTGTCAATGGCTTCTATATCCTCAGCATCAAGTTGGAACTCAGTTTCCTCATAGCGTTTGAGAATGTCCGGATCCCAGATTTCGATTTCGTCGATCATCCCAATAATCACGACTTCTTTGTCAACCCCTGCATGCTGCAGAAGGTTTGCAGGTATCGCAACGCGACCCTGGCTATCGAATTTCAGGGGGGTGGCAAATCGAGTAGCCTGCCGTTTGTAGGCTCTGTGTGCTCGAAGTTTAGAAGAAAGCGTAAGTAACTCTTGTTCCTTCTCGCGCCATTTGTCAAGTGAGTATACTGCAATATTCTCTTCTTCACCTCGTGTCACCACGAAGGTGTCCTCACTTGTCTCCGGTAACGCTTTGCGAAATTTCGCTGGAATATTCAATCGACCTTTTGCATCAATTGAATAACGAAATTCGCCTGTAAATGTGTTAGTTCCCATTTCCCGTTTCAGCTTTTTAGTAGTAGGGATAATTACCCACTATTAACCATAAGTTAGGGATGACAACCCACAAATCAAGAAAAAATGGTAAAATATTGTGATATAATTGATAGGGGAGAGTGGAGAAGCTAACCCTCACCGGGATGAATTATGCTTGAATAGATATGCATAAGTGTATAAATAACAGTACAATACACATTGCTATAAAGAGAAAGAATTTCTGGAAGGTGGAAGATTGTGGGTGAGCTGTGGGTTAAAAACCCATGTGTTTCCCCTAAATTAGGGTTCTAATTGCTAAAAACTGGGAAGCGAACTACAGTGTTGGATAGGTTTGTAGATGTCCACCCGTAGAATCTGCAGTAACCACAAGCCAGGAATTACTAAATGGTGATCCTGGTAATGTATCTCCATTTACTGAAAGCAGGGCAGCCTCACCGGGATATAACTTCAGCTCGGTTGAATCAGTAAGGAGAATGCCTAGAGATAAGCCTGGTTCCTGGAACAAGGTGTCTGATTGAAGTTGACCATCATTCCGGATGATAGAGAGAAAGTCAGTCGAAGTGACCGTCAAACTGTCTGAATTGGCCGAGAGGAGTGAATCTGAAATATTCATTGATTCCAGGCTCTCAGTAAGATTCATAGGGGGTAATAGCGAGGAAAGGACCTTGGATTCGGTAGGACTATCAGGTTGTAAAAGGCTTTTTCCAACGATAATGACGATAATCATTACAATAACAACACCTACCAGGCGGATCAGACTACTCTGAGAGCCCTTTTCCATCTCCAATAAATTTTGCGCTTCAGAAAGTGTTGCTCCACTCATATCTAGGGAAGCACTTGAATCTGAGGAAATATTGCCAGAGACACCCTGTTCACCGGTCAACTTGAGCTCATTTTCAAGACCACGTAAAATATCCTCAACTGGATAATCGATAGCCTGGGCATAGGCTTTCATAAATAATCGGACATAGGGTACTGGGAGAATATGATAATCACCCTGTTCAAGTGCCTGCAAGATGCGGACATTGATTTTTATATCCTCAGAGATTTCCTCCAGGATAAGTCCTTTTTTCAGGCGATGGTTTCTTAAGTCCTCATGAAATGCCACGATTGTTCCTCTTCGCTATGTGCTGATGAGTTTAAGTATTTTTCTACATAAATCAAGACCGCAGAAAGCGAGGGAGTGGCTTTTATGCATGATTGTCCTCAGAAAACGAGGAATTATTTATAAGATTATATAAGGGTGATGGCGTGCTGGTTGAGGAGCATGTTTAAATTCTCATTAAAATCTGAGACAGGCAATCCCACGACATTATAAAAACAGCCTTCTATCCGATCCACAAAGACGCTAGAGTAATCCTGTATACCATAGGCCCCGGCTTTGTCAAATGGGGCTCTGGATTTTATATAGTAGTTTATTTCTTTCTGGCTGAGTTGCTTGAAATGAACCTGTGTCAACACATGATGTACTTGACTGATACGACACGCCTTCAATTGGAAACTATAGGCAGTGATTACTTGATGATTTCTCCCTGAGAGCTGACTGAGCATTTTATAGGCAGATGCATCATCTTCTGGTTTTCCTAAAACTTCTTCACCGATGACAACAATGGTATCAGCACCTACCACAAGTGCATCTGGGTATTTATCGGAGATCTCTTTAGCCTTGAGAGAGGCGAGATCTGAAGCGTAGAGTGCTGGATCATGGCCGGCATAGGGTGGTTCATCCATTTCACTGGGAATAACCTTGAATGAATAACCAATCTGCGTCAGAAGATATTTTCTGCGGGGAGAGGCACTGGCCAGAATGAGTTGAGCTTCAGGCATTAAAGTGTGATGACAATCTTTTGTAAACTCTGAGCCGGCTCGCTGAAATCGTCACTATCTGCTTCGATGACCAGGATATAGACACCGTTGGCTAACTGATTCCCAAATCGATCTCGCCCATCCCATGGGAATGAGTTAAACCCCTGGTTCTGAAAACCATGTTCTTCCGATATTATTTTTCGACCTGCCAGAGTATAGATAGCATACTGCACGTCCGCTGGATGTGAGAGCATATAGGTAACATCCGTTTGATCCTGCATGGGGTTGGGGAAATTGAAAAGATCGTAAATTCGGAAGTCATTTGCGGCAAAAAACTCAAGTCGAACACTGGCTTCATTAGGGTTGTTTTGACTATCCCAGGCTTTGGCGGAAATAAGGTGCTCGCCAGGTGGAATCTCAGAAAGGAAGGCTGAGAGACGACCCAGGTCAGAATGATCCAAATCATATTCAAATAATTCAGTTACATCAAACGCATTTCCCCAGTCTTCATCGATGGCAAGTGTAATACCGTGTCCTGCGACTCCTGTCAGGTTAATGCCCTGCTCATCACTGATTTCTATTTCCAACGCATCATTGGCAGAAAAATGATCTCCATTGAGAAGTACCATGTTGTCAGAAATGAATAGAATCTCCGGACCTTCGTTATCAAGTGCGGTAGAATCCGTACCCATAAATCTCAGTGTGTCAATGTAAATGCTACCATCCAGTCCTGTTTCATCCCAGTACTGAACCCTCAAAATGCCACCAGTGCCGGAATATTTTATATCTTTTGGAAGTGTAAAACTCCCTGAGAAATCACGATCATCTACTGAAATTAAACCTCGAAAAATTCGCTTGCCAGGCAGGACATACGAAATACTACCGGTGGTATTGTTGTAACTATTGTAAAATGATCTGGTCACAGGAGTCGGTGTATCGAAAACTGTGACGGCCGCCCTGGCATCAGCTGCGAGAATGGTATCAGCAACTCCTGCGTAATTGACGGTACCCATAGCTTGGAAGACAGAGGGTGAAACAGAATCAATACGACCTTTCCTAACCGGAGAAGCCAAACGTAGGGCTGGATCAGATAACAAGATGTATTTCTCATTATTTGGATCAGATCCTGCAGTAATATTTTTTGCCATCATGACAGCATCTCCCACCGTCAACGGTCTGCCTGAATCAAGTTCAGGAAATAGAAAATCAAAAAAGTCGGAAAGCAGAATCTCATTAAATACCGCATAGGTCTTGCGTGTTGTGGATAAAATTCCAACTGCTCCATTACTCTCCATGAGCATGAGCTCTTCAGGCACACAGGATGAGTTTACATCATCATATTTGGCCCAGTCGCAGGTCCCAGCCACCCAGAAGGGGAGGCGCATGCCTGTCTTGACCAAACCAAGATCTGAGGCAGTAAATACTTCTTCCTGGGCCCACACCGTCGGGGAACCATGACCCAAATAATTCACCATCAGCGTCCCATTATACAACTGTTGAAGAAAGGCATCACGGGCTTTAGGCTTTTTGATATAGGGTGAGTTGGGATCTTGTACTTCCGGATACTCCGTGAGATAAACTTTATTTACATGCATGCTAAAGGGTAAAAGGTTGGCCAATCCCTCTGTATCCCTGATATGTTCATACTCTACTCTTGAGCGACTTGGCCGTAGTGGGTCATCTGCAACCAGGGTAACCGAATTACGCCAGATTCCTGGCTCCGGGGTCAGCTCATAGCTGATAATTTTATCTATCATGATCTTAAGTTGATCAGTCGTCTGCGCCGGCAATCTACCAATGGCAATATCTGGCAAGCGATCCCATTCTCCAGATGCGATGTGAGTATATCGATCATCTGTGGGATAGGAACTCACATCTGTGCTACCATCTTTTTGAAAAGTGGGTATGATCATCTTGCTCTGACCAGTAATATTCCGGTAATCATAATCAGTGTCACCGAGAAAAAGGACATACCTAAGTTGGGGGGAAGCCCAGTTAAAATATACATAATGCAAAAAATGTTTGATGGCAGCGGGATCCTGAGTTCCGGATGAAAACTCGTTATAGATATCCTCAATAAAGACAATTTCAACATCAAGCTGCTCATCAATAGGAACTTGTTGTTCACGTAAGGTTTTCACTCTTTGGGCTTCTTCCTCAAATACTGATGGTGTGATAATGAGGTAATCAGCCTGCATACCGGCGTGGCGTAGCTTCGGTTGACCCAGATTCGGGGCTTCAGTAAGTACAACTTGTTCAGGTTGGTCATCGGTAAATCCAATCACTTCGCGTAAACCATTCTCAGCCGTCGTGAATTGATTATTAGATATTTGCCATTCCTGGACAGCTGTTGGATCCGAGACATCCCATAAATGAAATGAGGGGGTGGTATCGTGGAAGATCATATTATTCACCCCGCCTGGAATATCGATGGTCCCAAATATGTAATCAGAAGAGGGTGCAAGTTGCCTGTCATATATCAATCTCAGGCTATCGAGATATATAATGGAGGCGTTGGAATTACTTCTGTATCCAATGCTCAGCGTATTTGATCCATCACGCAACATGTTTTCACCAGCGGTGCCACTGAGAACGATCTGTTTGTAAGATCCAGTAGTAGTGCTCACGGTAAAAGGCACACCATTCAACTCAACATCCAGGATATGCTGGAAACTTGCTGCGTCATAATCAATGACCATCAATGCGTTAAACTTTATTTCAGAGCCAAAATCGAGATAATTGTCAGTGAAGTTGAGAGTGAATTGGTCGGATGTCCCTGTTAGTTTTTCTCCAACCCAGGTCACGCCTGAATGGAGTTGGTTGTGTAGCTCAGATTCATGGTAAATACGTTTCTCATACGAGGTGATAGTGTTTGTTGCAGTCAGGGATGATGCTTGCAGTAAACTGACATTGTTGGCAGTCTGAGTATCCTGAACTGGGATGCACAACCAATAATAGCGCTGATTACCATATAGATGAGTGAAACTATTGCTTTTAAAATTGCCATTCAGGGGTTGGGCAAAAAAGAGGATCTCATCATCTCCACTCAACACGCCATCTTCGAGTCCCTGAGTTTTCATGCTGATGGCTTTCAGATTCTCTGGATTTGGTTCAGTATTACTCAGCGCAAAGGGGAGTGACTGACCTTCATAGAAGGGGGCAAATACTTGCCAGCTTAATGGATTAGAATCAGGTATTGTTCCTGGAAAAGAGTTCGCATTAATTCGCTGAATACCCATCTCACTGATTGGCAATCGATACCACTGACCTGTTGGTAGGCTATTGACAATACGCTTTAAACTTTTTGGGCTAATTTTGGCCCAGTTTGATGCCATTAAGGAATTCAGGTAGGTAGAAATTAATTCAGTATCTTGCCGATGGCCCTTGTTGAGATTTTCCGAGAAGGTCAGACGGAAAGTCATGTTTTCCAGGCGTTGACCTGGCTCTGCATAGGGCATGATCAGGATTCTTGCCGTATTGAAAGCACGAAAGTCTTCGGCGGGGATGACGTCTATAATTTGTGAAGACTGTACAATTGGCAGCTCCATATCTTCATGGAGTACATTGCTTCTAATCTGACGGGAAAGCCGATGATCCTGACTGGAATGGGCATATAGAATCTCAACCTCAGGAAGCGATCGATCTGGTGGTAATAGAATGGGGATAGTAAAAACAGGAAATATCTTCGCTTGCTCAGGATCATATGAAAAATTGGCATCAGCCCAGCGGGGAAGCTGGATACTTTCTCCGCCAATCTTGTATTCATATAACTCAGGGGAATCAATCGCTATTTCGATGGTCATACTTTGTGGCTGCTCATCTAAAACAGTGATGTCCATAGCTGCGAGAGAGGTGGCGAGTATGATGAATGCAAATAGTTTATTCATGAATTCCTAAACGTAAATCCCTGCGGATTGTTCCTCAGTCATATTTGGTAATAATAATTGAAATGTCCCTTCCACAAAGGGAAATGATCTAATCAGAGAATTAAAAATTTATGAATAATCTTCTAGAGCGATTGAACCAGTGATGCTCCAATGAATATTTCAACTCGGCGATTGATTTCTCGTCCTGCCTGGGTGGTGTTGTCGCCAATGGGTTGAAATTCCCCAAATCCCCCGATAGCAAAAATGGAAGCTGGCAGGTCGGTACGCTCTTGGAGCTGAATCATGATTGACTGAGCTCGGGCTGCGCTTAATTCCCAATTGTCACGATAGAGTGCATTTCTGGTCAGGGGCATATTATCCGTATGACCTTCGATTCGAATTTCTACCAGCCATCGCAGACCTGATGATTCCAGCTCTCTCAAGAAGGATGCATGTTCGGTGTCGAGAAGGTGGAAGATATGCAGGTTTCGGATGGAGGTTGAAACGGCATCTAACTGGTAGATATGAGTATTCCGGGGCTGGGCAGAAGCAACCTCAAAAAGTCTCGGGTCGTCCAGTGTGATTTGTACACCTTTTGAGTTGCGAGAAACTGAAATTTCTTCAATACCGGCAGTATTCATGACCTCTTGAACCTCTGTGGCTGCCTCATCGAGTCGATCATTCACCCAGGCATGTACTTTATTGATCTGGCCGGCCCGAACTGAGATCATCATGATAAAGAAACAGATTAACAATGTGACAGTATCACCGTATGAGAGCACCCAGCTGGAGCGGGCATTGCCGGCAACTTTAGCTATTCGTTCTGATCGATTAGCCATTATCGATCTCAATCAGTTGAATATCTAAATAAATTTCAACACGTCGGTTTTCATCATAATTGCTTTCATCCACGAGAGGGTGAAAGGGACCGTATCCAGAAATAGAGAAATAAGATTCAGGAATAGTCGTCTCCTTGAGCAGGTACTGGGCTACCTGGTGTGCCCTGGCTGTTGATAAATCCCAGTTGTCCCTGAACCGAGAAGATCGTCCCAGGGGTACTGCATCAGAGTGTCCTTCGATGCGAACATTAATTCTAACAGCCTTTCCTGTGGCCTCCAATTTTGCAAAAATATCTTTGTTGCGTATAGGGATTTTTTCCAGCTCCAAACCGCCGATGATCTGGGCAACAGTTCTTAGATAAAATATGAAATTGATAACGATTTGATCTTCACCAGATTGAAAAAAAGTTTGATCACCGATCTCAGAAGGAATGAGGAGTTTGATACCTTTAGGACCGGCATGTTCGACATATAACCAATCCAACTGGCGGACCTGTTTCTCATTCAAGACCTTGGCATAAATGACATCTTTCATCTGGTCGGCAAATTTAAAGGTGGTGTTGGCATCCTGCTCGGCTTTGATAATTAGCAGTAGAAAGAAGGCCAGTAAACCAGTCAGGAGATCACTATAAGTGACCTTCCAGGAGTTGGATGCCCGTTCAGCGATTAATGAGATGTCAGGCATATGAAATTAGTCGGTAGTTTGTCTTGCTGCCTTCCGTGTATCCTTGTCAACAAAAGTAAGCAGCTTTTCACGCATGATAAGTGGATGTTCTTTGGAGTGGATACTTAGAATTCCAGCTTTGATAATGTTAAGACCATGAACTTCTGCATCAGAACGTGCTTTCAGCTTACCGGCTATAGGAATAAAAAGCAGATTGGCCAATAGCACACCATAAAAGGTCGTGACAAGAGCGATACCCATACCCTGCAACAGTGCGGACATAGAATCCTGAGCACCGGTAGCATAGCTGTCTACTGTAGAGGTGGCTGCCTGACGGGTCATCATGAGGATTAAACCCATCACGGTTCCAAGCAGACCAAATGCAGGGGCATAGGAACCCATGTTATAGAAGATTTCCTGTCCATTTGTGTGCCGATCAATCATGGAGTTGAGCTCATTGTTGAGAAAATTTTCAAGTTTTTTAGGGTCCCTCTCGAGAATTGCATTCTCAAGACCCATTTGGAGATAGTGATTATCTATCCCCTCCAAAAAAGTTTCCAGAGAAGGTAGACCTTTTTTCCTGGCTTGTTCAGAATATGTAGCCAGTTCGTCAATGACTTCCATATGATTGAATGCCGTTCCATTGGAAAATGCCTGGAGAGAAACCTTGAGCATGCCGACGACATTCTTGAAGGGATAGTTCACAAGAGTTGCTGCGAAAGTTCCACCCAAAACAATTGCCAGACCCCGTAGATTGAAGAATGTATCTGGAGGTGTAAAAGTTCCAGGTTCTGACATTCCATAAAAGACCAGGAACAGGCCGAAGATTAATCCAATTATGGTTGCAATATCCATAGTTTCCTCTTGGTATTGATTCTACAATTCGTGAAGCAAATTACTCTGAATATAAAGTTTTTGCCCAGCCCGTTAATGTCTTTATTTGACTATCACTCAAACTTGCACCAGGGTGTAATAGCAGATAAGGTAGAATGGGCATCTCACCCTCTTCTAAAACTTCCAATATCTCATCGGCTATATCTGTACTATCAAACGCATCCAAATCTGAAAACTCTGAAAAATTCAGATGCTTTCTACCTTCAACAACGTCTCGTGTTATCAGGAATGAACCTGGGGCTATGCGGCTATACCAGGGCCATTCAGTTTCATTTGAATGACAATCATAGCACGAGGTTTTAAGTATTAATTTTATATCTGAGGGTGCCGAAGCATCCTGAATAATCGGTGGGTTTATCTGATTAAGGGGAACGAGCTGCAAGACGATGAACAATCCGACAATAACGATCAGCACTATTTTTGTTCGAGTCACAAAAACCTCCTTTTAAACCAATTACGACAACATAATTAATGAGGAGGAAATATAAAGTCTTATTTGGGTGAGAATCGGCGCGGAGGCTCTGCTGATAAATAAAAAACGGGAAGCATGCTTCCCGTTTTTTGAAACAATATTTTACTCAAATATTAGAGCATTCGAAGACGGTTATCCATGACATCAGCGTTTTCCCGGAGTGATAATAAATAATTGCTCCAGACTTCATTCTGACGTGTTTTGGTCAGGTTATCATACAGGCCATCGTATTGAGTGGCAAAATCATCTTCACTAAAGTCTGAGCGTGCATTTAATCTTACGACAATAGCACCTCGAGGTGTGTCGAAAATGGGTGAAATTGAACCAGACTCAGCATTTTCCAGAAAACCGAAAATCTCATGGAGGCGACCCAGGCCTTTGAGACTGGCATTGCCCTTGGCGCCTTCAATTCTATCGTAAGTAAGACCATCACGATCATCCAATTTCATGCTGCTCCAATCATTCTCAGCATCCAGATGAGTGAGTAGGGCAGACGCTGCATCATTTGCAAGGGATTGTTTTATCTCATTCATCAGTTTGCGTTTGATACTGACCTTCGCCTGATCATATGGTCTAGGACCGGCTGGGTTGATTTCTGAGAGCATGAAGATTGCGAAATGAGTTTCATTCTGCATCACGTTACTATGAGCACCGACTTCCGAGAGGTAGGCAAAACGGACGGCTGATTGAAAAGATCCAACACCAGCTACGAACGTGTCTTTGTGTCTCAGCTTATTGCTGGTATTAGTTGACATTCCAAGTGAGTCAACTGCTTTTTCAAACCCGAGTTCATCGGCAAAAAATTCAAGATTTTTCAATTCTCTTCTAATCTGATCGCGAGTGGTTTCGCTGGGACGAATTTCTATCAAAATATGGCGAGCTTCAACTTCGGGCTGACCGTCCACTTCTCTGGTAGACTCAACTTTGATGAGGTGAAAACCAAACTGAGTTAATACAGGACCCACAACTTCACCTACAGGTGCAGCAAAGGCTGCCTCTTCAAAAGGTTGAGCCATTTTACCTTTTCCGAACCAACCAAGGAATCCACCATTTGGAGCAGAAGGACCTTCGGATTGAATTTGAGCAGTAGTTTCAAAGGAAGCTCCTGCAATAATTTCAGCCTGGATATCTTTGATAAGATTCAAGGCTCTGGTAGTATCTGATGGGGTTGCCTTGATTTCAGTTGAAATCACCTGGAGCGCACGGGTTTCTTCTTGCTGGTAATCTTCAATATTCAGGTCATAAAAATTTTGGATCTCAGCTTCTGAGATTTCTGCCTCATCATCTTTCCAGAGGGAGGATTTTACAAAGAGATAGTCCAAATCATAAGAGATGTTGTTTTTCATATACTCTGTACGGACTTCAGCTTCTGATACCTGAGTAGTGGAGAGTACTTTTTGCTGCAATTTTTCAACGGGAACTATGGAAGCAACCTGCTGTTTCATAGCCGTCCAAAAACTTGCTGCCTGAGGGGAATTTACGGCCTCCTGATAGGCGTTATAATCAAATTCACCTTCTTCAGAAACAAAATATTGACGAACACTGGGGTGGATATTTTCAGAGAAATAATATTTGAGCTCATCGCTAGAAACAGTAATATCCTGATTCTCAATCTCTTGCTGAATAAGAATTTGAGTCACCATGGTTTCCCAAACTTGATCAGTCAATTGGGCCATCTGCTGTTCAGTTGGTTCGCTTCCATTACGCTCTCTATAGTTTTCTCGCTCGTTTTGAAGAGAACGCATAAAAACTTCTCTGGTAAGCTCCTGCCCGTTGACCGTAGTAAAGGCATTGGGTTGATTGCCACTGAGCAGATCCGTGATATCAGCACCTCCAACCAAACCACCGACAGACATGGTAAGTACGAAGACAATAACCAGAAATATCATGATCCCAGCCATGTTGTCCCGCATTTTATTCATCACACCCATTTTGTTATTCCTCCTGCGCTACTCATAGCGTATAAAAATTTTGGATTTAAAAAAAGCCGCCCAATATAGTTTGACACACATGGGGTTGCAAGGGTGGCTGGCATTGAATTAGAGAAGTAATGAATTCAATTTCAGTCCATGGAGAATCTATCAGTCAGGACATTAAAAAGATGCGCCCAATGCAACTAGAATTCATTGATCACAAACAGCCGATAATAAATCAAAACATCATGTACACGACATATAGGACAATATTAATCGTATTAATTCAGATTGTAAATATATTGCTCACATGATAGATCAAATGTTTAGATTCAATCGATCTCGTAACACCATGTTATTTATTAGCATATTTATGCTCATCATATCCTGCCAAGGAGATTCAATGCACGAATCCCACCCCCATACAAATCGACTTGTAAAATCGTCAAGTCCCTATTTACTACAGCACGCTCATAACCCGGTTGATTGGTATCCCTGGGGTGAGGAAGCATTTGAAAAAGCACGTCTCGAAGACAAGCCAATCTTTCTGTCGATTGGCTATTCGACTTGTCACTGGTGCCATGTGATGGCTCATGAATCTTTCGAGGATGAGGCTGTGGCAAAACTGATGAATGAGAATTATATCTGTATTAAGGTGGACCGTGAGGAACGCCCGGATATCGATCAAGTGTATATGGCCGCTGCCACGTCGTTGATCGGGCGAGGTGGTTGGCCCCTCACCATTGTGATGAGCCCGGATAAGCGACCCTTCTTTGCTGGAACCTATTTCCCTAAAGTATCGGCGCCGGGAAGAGTAGGGATGCTGGATTTACTGCCCAGGATTACAGAGGCCTGGAAAACCCAGAGAGAAGAAATTGAAGGTGCCGCTGATCAAATAATTAATGCACTCCAGCAAAAAAGCCCAGGACAAGCAGGTGAATTATTAACTGGTGAAGCTCTGGTCAAGGCCAGATCCGATTTCAAACGAAATTATGATTCCTCCAATGGTGGGTTTGGTTCCGCCCCAAAATTCCCATCTCCCCATAATCTGGTGTTTTTACTCAGGGAAGGTTACCGAACAGGTGATTCGACGATTTCGAATATGGCACTCCACAGTCTCAAACAGATGAGGCTGGGGGGCATCTTCGATCATATCGGATTTGGTTTTCATCGATATAGTACAGATGCAAATTGGCATGTCCCTCATTTCGAAAAGATGCTTTATGATCAGGTTAACCTCATGCTAGCCTACACTGAAGGTTGGGAAGTGAGCCGTGATCCACTATTCCTCCAGACTGTGGAAGAGATTTTTGTGTATCTCTCAGACAAACTAAAGTCTCCCTCGGGAGCCTATTACTCAGCTGAAGATGCAGATAGTGAAGGTGAGGAAGGTAAGTTCTATGTCTGGTCATGGGAGGAACTTCAAAGAGTGATGGATGAGGAGGAACTGGTTACCTTTGCACCCATTTTTGGTCTCAGGAATGGAGGTAATTTCGATGATGAAGTCAGCCGGCGACCATCGGGAAAGAATATTTTTGACATTGATTCCGATTCAGAGTATGAACATCTCGTAAATAGCCCGGGCTGGGCTGAATTGCGTAAAAAATTGTATCAGCTACGAGAGGATAGAATTCATCCAGGCCTGGACAATAAAATTCTGGCAGACTGGAACGGATTGGCACTTTCAGCGCTTTCCCGTGCGGCCTCTGTCACCGGGGAACAACGTTATCGTCAAGCGGCATCTGACCTGGCTACCTATCTCAGAGATGAAATAATCCAGGGGGATGACCAACTATTACATATGCCAGCATCCCACGAGGATAAAATTGAAGGATTTCTTGATGATTATAGCTTTATCATTCAGGGATTCAGAAACTTCTACGAAACCACTTTTGAAGCCGAATATCTAAAATTGGCTATCCGATTGCAGAAAACTCAGCTCACTAAATTCTGGGATGAAGAAGGTGGTGGATTTTTCTTTACTGAAGTCGGTGATAGTGATTTGTTTATGCGCCAGAAGGAAATTTATGATGGAGCTATTCCCTCAGGGAATTCTGTGGCAGCTGAAAATTTGTACTACCTGGGACGTCTCGCTGAGAAACCAGAATGGGAGCTGCTATCCAGAAAGATCGGGGAGACCTTTTCTGAGCAGGTTAATCGAGCCCCACGTGGATTTTCGGCGCTTCTTCAGAGTACACAGGCCCATGTGAATGGTACACGGGAAATCGTTATTGCAGGTGACCTCAAGGATCTTGCTGACGCTCGTGCTGTTCTCCGAAAGTATTATGATCCCTTTAAACTGACGCTATACCGGCCCAATCAAAACTTTGATCTCATTGAGGATATATCAGGATTTTTGTCCTATCAAAAAGCTATTGATGGAGGACTAACCGTTTATATTTGTGAGGATTATGCCTGTCAATTTCCTGCAACTGATTTACCATCTCTGGAGAGAACCCTCCAGGAAACGGTTCGTGATTAATCGATGAATGCCTCCCCATGTAATTCCTGCTCTGCGATAATTCTTGCTGGTGGTAGTGCCAAGCGAATGGGAAAAGATAAACGCTTTCTAAAAGTGGGTAATGAACAACTGCTGGATCGACAGGTTCGGATCTTAAAGAATTATTTCGAGGATGTCATCATCTCAGCCAATGATCCTGAAAAACTAGCCTATCTCAATGTACCAGTGGTGAAAGATGAACACGAGGGACGGGGTCCGCTGGAAGGTCTAACTTCTGTCCTTCATGCTTCACGAACCGAGTATAATTTTGTAGTGGCAGTAGATATTCCCACTATTGACATGAGTCTGGTGGAGAAAATGCGATCCCACCTGGATCATGTATTGGCTGTCATACCAACCTGCATTGATGGGCGACAAGAACCACTGTTCGCTTTTTATAGTAAGAACTGCATTCCCATCTTCAGGTCAGCGATGGATGAGGGAGAATATGCCATCCATCGAGCCATAAAACGATGCCCTGTTTATTTCTTCCCTATGAAAGATGAGACGCCTCTGAAAAATCTAAATCGCGAAGAGGACTACGAATCTTATCTCGGGACGCAATAATAAACCCCAGATAAATTATCCCGTGATGCTGATATATCTTTAATTTCAGCCCGCACAAGTAGAATACCCACATAGGCTTCCACCAATTTTAAATCATCCAGTAGGGTTCGGGCGGTATTTTCATCCACTATTTCACCTTGATTGAAGTTTTAAAATTTCTTAGAATGTAGACAAACAATAGTCAGTTGGGTAGACCATGTTCAATTCAGGAGTGCAAACCACGACCTCCCGCATTGGATTTGTCTCACAATTAAAATTAATTAAACTGTTCCCCGAGCGCTAGCAGGAAGGTAGTTTCTTACATGAAAGCCAAAATCACCAGGATAAAAAACTTTCGTAAAAATTCTCTGATTCAGGGATTTTTTCTGGTCAGAGAAAAACATCTTAGGAGTACCCGCACAAATCATCCCTATTTACAGCTCGATTTGCAGGACAGCACCGGTACAATCGAGGCAAAGGTATGGGAAAACGTACCGGCTTTTGAAAAATCATTTGATGTAGGAGATGCAGTGGTGGTAAAGGGCAGGGTGAGCCTTTACCGGGAGCAGCTACAGCTGGAAGTTGATGATATTGGCAAAGCCTCGCCTGAGAAGCATGCTGAGTATGGGTTTGATCTATCCAAGTTGATCCCCAGCACGAAGCATAATGTGAACCAGATGTGGCGTGAATTGGCCAAAATTATCAAGGACATGCAGAATACCCATCTCAAATCTTTGATTAGCAGCATATATAAAGAAAATGCAGATGTCATCAAGCAGCATCCGGCCTCGATGAAATTGCACCACGCCTGGCTGGGTGGTTTCCTTGAGCACGTTTTATCCATGGCCAAGCTGGGTGTCCACCTGGGGAAACACTATGATGTCGACGAAGATTTACTCCTGGCAGGAATACTTTTGCATGATATTGGTAAAATAATTGAACTGAATCCAGCTCAACAGCCGGGCTACACTGATGAGGGTCAGCTTTTAGGACATATCGTCCTGGGTCGAGATCTTGCTAGGGATGCCATGTCACAAATTGATGATTTCCCGAAGGAGCTTCAACTCAAGGTTGAGCACATGATTCTCTCTCATCAGGGTAAATATGAATGGCAGTCTCCCAAGCGTCCAAAATTTAAAGAAGCACTGCTGCTACACCACATAGATGAATTAGATGCCCGTATGAATATGATGGAAGAGGTTTTGGAAAAAGACGGGGCGTCAGGTGTCTGGACCAATCGATTTAACTATTTCCGTATCCCTCTATTAAAGGGCGAACTAGAGGATACTGAGGACATTTAAGTAATTCATGGAATTTTCACTGCTAGAATATCGACGAATTGCTCTCATGTCTCTCTGGATAGGTCTCATAGTTACAGTCGGGATGGTTTTCGCGCTCATTCCAAATGTCGAGTTAATTATTCTGTCAGCCTTTCTTGGGGGGGTGGCTCTTGGACCCAGACGCGGATTTATTGTTGCCCTCGTTGGGGAAGCCATTTTTTCAGCTTTAAATCCCATCGGCTCTGGACTAGGTTTTCCAATTCTATATGTTTTTCAGATCACCAGCGTGGGTTTTAGTGGACTGATTGGCGGAATTTTATCCCGGTTTTTAACGCTTCAGAATAACTACATGATAATTACCATTACGCTCGGTTTGGTTGGTTTTCTGTTGACCTTGATTTACGATGCACTTACGGCATTGAGTTTTCCAATCAGTTCAGGGATGACGGAAGGGACCATATGGGCAACCCTCAGCACTGGGTTAATATTTTTTGTCCTCCACCTCGTTTCAAACACCGCTTTATTTGGTCTTTTTGGTCCTGGTCTAGTACAGTTGGTTCATCGTCAGCTTGAGATGCACGGGTTGATGAGGGGGCAGCATGCGAGTTAGAATCATGCTCATACTTCTGGCTTTTTTATACTTCCCATTGATCTCATTTGCACAATTGGATCAATTCGCCAGGGTGGGTAATGACTATCCTGATTTCGGTGCTGTCAGTGGGACCTGGGGACATCTTCAATTCTATCGTCCTTTTGGTATGAAGGGCATCGTGGTAAATGATTGGCGAGATTTGACTGCAATATCCTCCCTGAGTGGAGAACCTTTCAACACAGATCGTCAGGGTTGGATACCTCATGACCCTGGAGCCAGCCTCTGGCAGCAAATGCATCCTGAACTCACAGCACCAGCAGATACGCTAGCTCCATCAACCCTGGTTAATTACAGACAAGGGGATGGTATTTTTAAAGATTTTACGCTCTGGTACCACAATAGTCTGGATACTGAAACTCGATATGGCTGGACTTCGAAACTGAGATCACACCCGCGTATATTGGATGCTACGGTTTATGACGAGCAAAGGCATCGATTTCAAGCTAACACTGCCAGGTCTGGTCATTATTTCCAGATCGAGGCTGGGTATGATCACAAGGTAAATCCGCTGTATATGTTGGATCAGGATAGCCTGTTTGCCTGGTATTACAATGATGATCCCCAGATACATACAAATCGGTGGGATGGAAGCTTTGAATGGAATAACCTTGATTCCAATTCACTGGGAACCGAGCTGTTTGCATGGGTGCAGGGAGGCCTGTGGAAATGGTCTGGAGGGGCGAGAAAAACACTTAGCCAAATGGCATATTTGAGCCATCGATTCGATCTGTTTGGTCTTGAATCAGTGGGTATGAAAATGGGTTATGTCTCCAAACATTATGGTGGTAATAAACGTGCATACCAATTTTCGGAGTTCACCTTGCCGTACTGGTCCGGTGATCATTATGCCCTGAAAATGGGTTTGAGCATTATTGGGAAATCACATTTTTCTCCAAAAATCGATGCTCAATACGGAATAGGACCATTGCTCGTCAAGTATCAAACCCATCAACTTATTGAGGAAAAAATTTGGGATTCAAAATTATCTGTTGGCACTATTCAAGAACTGACTGCTGGACTTAACTTCCGTCAGATCAACCTTTCGGTAAGTTCCTGGAGCGGTGAAGACGAAGGATATGGCATCTCTGGCTATTCTGGTGAAGGACGGATCAGGTTCCCCTGGCAAATGTCAGCTATGTTCGGAGGAGCCAGCATGGATATGACTTATGATTGGATATTCTCAAAAAAATATATCAATTGGGAAGTGAATCAGGAGCTCAGTCTGTTTAAGGAAGCCCTGCATGCTGAATTGAAAGTCTGGGGTAAACATTGGTTAGATACACAACCCGGAATACTGGACTCAGAGAATTTTCAGACCTCTTATTCAGGCTATCCAGGGGAGGAATTGCTGCATCTTCTGAATTACACCATTTCAGGTCAGGTAAGTACTGTCATTGTTAGCTTTACTGACCAAAATATTCTCCAGGATCAGCTATGGTCGCAATATGGAACTCCCTCCTGGAACTCTGAGTATTCAATTATGGCCAATCAGATCCCCAATTCTCGTTTTCGCTATCTGTCAATTATTTGGACCTTTGACAACTAACCTTTTCTGCCTTCTTAACCTTTTGCTATTCACATGCATCTAAACCCTCAGCGATGACTAAGAATCCTGATATTGTGTTATTTGAAAAGGTTCAAAGCCGTGACTCCAGGGCTTTTGATCAACTTATGCGTGAATATTCACCTGAGTTGTACAGCTTCATTTTGCGTATTGTATCCAATGCAGAGGATGCCCAGGATATCTTGCAGGATACCTTTGTGCGAGTATGGGAAAAGAGTCATCAATTCAAAGGAAAATCAAGTGTAAAAACCTGGATATTCAGAATTGCTATCAATCTCTCATATACGCACCTGAAGAAGAGAAAACGCTGGGGCTTATCCATTCTGGATGAAGTGAGGGCGCTCATATCCGGATCCGATCCAGTTCGCGATACAGAGCATAAGTTTAATACTGATCTTTTGGAAAATAGCCTGGCTTATTTAACCCCCAGACAACAGGCAGTTGTGGTCGCACGGATATATCAGGATCTGCCTTTTGCGCAGATTTCAGCGGCGTTGGGCTGTTCTGAAAACGCGGCGAAGGTGCATTTTCATGAAGGCAAAAAAAGAATTGAGTCATATATAAAAAAGCAGGTGAGCTAAGATGGATAAAACAGAGAAATTTATCAGAGACGAACTCTCAAATGATGAAGAAGAAATCCAATTTGATATGGATACTATCATTGTTGGCACCCATTCCCGCATCAAGAAAAGAGCCAGTCGACGAAAAGCATTATATTCGAGTCCCATTGCCATCCTTCTGGTCATGATGGGGGTGATGCTATTTCCAGGGAATGATGAAAGCTCGACTATACCTGGCGATGAATTGTTTATAGCAGGCTGGGAGTATTCCTGGACTGAAACCGAGAATCTGGATATAGAGGATACTGAAGAGGGTGTTTTTTATAATCAGACCGTGGATTATTTAATTGATGATAATTATTTCACATATTCAGAAGATGCTGAAGTATTTCTGGATGAAAGTGATCTTGAAGCCCTCATGGGCTATTTAAAGGAGGCATAATATGCGAACAAAGCTTCTACTATTAACACTTATCCTGATTGGGACCACACTGGGGCAGCCGCCGCCAATGGAAGGCCGCAGGAATAGTAAAAATATGGATGCTATTCGAATCTGGAAGTTGACAGAGGTTCTAGAGTTAAGTGAAGAACAGGTGGTTACTTTTCTTCCTCTGGTTCAAATCCATGAACGCCAACTAAAGAAAATCCAGACTGAGATTATCGCCCTTGCCAAGGAAGGTCACGCGCTCAAGGAGAAGGGCGAAGTATCGCAGAAACAGGTTGACAAATTCATAGAGAAATATGCTGATAAACAGAACAGCGTTCATGAAATTAAAAATGAATTCATCAAATCCCTACCAAAGTATTTAACTCCTGAACAACAACTTATTTATCTTGGTTTTGAGACCCGTTTCAGAAGTGATCTGCGGCAGTATATGAAAAATGAACGACGTGATAGAAAATCACCGAAAGAGCGCACAGAAAAACGTCAATAATAATCAGTTGGAGGCATAACTATGAAAAAGTATACAATCATCTCTATGGGGTTGATCTTCCTGGGAATCATTATATCCTGTGGAGTATCTGAAAGTAATAATGAGGTTACCGATATTGAATCCGCAATTCTTAAAGTAATTGCCGCAGATGATAGCACCTATGGGATAGAAGGTCTGGGTGATATTGAAGATGAAGATTACTCACTGGGAAAGGTTCCAGAAACCTATCTAGGTACTGCGGTGCCAACCCAATCTATGAGAGATTCTAACTATGTCTGGAGATTCGGCCGCAGAGGTATGGAGGTGGAGCGAGTTGTCACGGTGGAAGTTGAGGATGATAGCTCTGCTGTAGCCCTCATTAGCCATGACATCACGGGCACATTTCATGTGAAGCAATTTGAGAGGGTTTGGACTACTGATGGCCAGTGGGAAAAAGGTGATTCAGTGAGATTCAGTGAGAAGCCAATTGATATGACAACCAATCGTCGTGTTGCTTTCAGAAAACGATTGAATAGAGAGGGTGAGGAACGATGGTTTCCCGTAGCAATGACCCTGCAAAGCGGTCACTCAGGAGGAAATCTGGATATTGAAGCACTCGAATGGGTCGCCGAAGACTCCACCCTGGTTTTGACTGATTTTGATACGATCCTTTATAATCGCAACCACCCACTTCTCCTTTCCCAAATGGGTGTCAATCACATGAATGTTGTGCTGAGTAATGATGTTGAGGGAGAGGCAGAAAAGGTGACGGGTCGATTAGGGTACCATCCTCGTCTTAGCAGGCCTGATTCCAGATCACGGTTTCATTTTCATTATAATGAAACTCTAGACACTGGTGATAAAGTTTATACTCAACGAATTATCCCTAACAGACACCATCGCAGACATTTTAAAGGCTTTGTAGAAGTCATTGATTACCGGACCTTGTTTGATCATGACTTTGTAGAATACTCCTCAGCGACACTGGGATTCATCTATACAACTCGAGAGCATGTAAGACCCTAGTCTTTAAGCATATCTGAAATAAAAAAAGGCCGGTTATTCACCGGCCTTTTTTGTTGGAAGAAATTGAACAGACTAAAAATGTATACTACTGCTCAAACCAAATCCGATTCCCTTGGCGTCAGTATTGAGACCATTGATAAAGGAGAGTGTAAATCCTGTCTCAAGGAATCCTAAATGCAAACCACTGCCAAAAGTATGCACTGGATCACCAAACTGATTCTGCTTGTAATAGCTAAAATCCAACCAGGGTGTTGCATATAGGTTGAGCTGGTAATTCAGTTCAAGATCAGGACTGTAGCCTAGGTGTACTTCGTCTGTGAAGGCTTTCTCAATCCCAATTCCCACCATGACTTGAGGAATTGGCTGATAGATGGCATTCAAACTGAATACGGTAGGTACATCGATTGAGACTTCGGCGCTCGTAGACAATGTCGTGTCAGTCGTAGTCTGATATTGCTCAATATCCAAAGTGTCTAATTCACCACTGGAAAGCAACGGCAAGACCATATCCATGGTCCAAGCTGTGTGAGTTATATCTGACCATTTGTATTTTGCTCCCAGGTTTTTCAGCGATACCTGAACCTCAACTTCTTGATGCAGATAGCTTTGAAGATCCATGATGGCACCTATATCAAATCCAACACTGATGTTAGATGTTGCATCCATGGGATCAAAGTCATCCATATCAGGATTATCACCTTTACCCTTAGCACCAGCCTCTGTAACCCAACCTTCACCAGACGCTGTTACAACAGTAGAATCTCGGGTCATCATGATAGTGAAGTCATCACTCACAATGTTCATGTAACCCACTGCTTCATAAATATTCACGCCAAGACCTACTTTAATCTCTCCCAGGGGAGTCTGCAGTGGCTGGGCGTATGATAGGGAAGTTTTCCCAACAAAGGGGATAGCTTCAATCTCAAGACCACCATTCTCTACTGGTTGATCAAAGAGAATATCCTGCATGGGGAGACCGAGAGTGTTTCCTGGCAGCACCATTTTCATGTGGGATTTTCCTGAAAGATTTATAGCAAATCTTCCAATTCTAAAGCCTAGAAGCGTGTGGAAGTCAGGAGCAATATTTAGCGCTAATTCCTTATCTGTGATGGTGGATAAATAATCTGCTTTCATAGACGCATCCCAAACACCACCAGCGGTCCACCAGTTAGTATACCAACCAGGAGTCAGAAGTGAATTATGGATGCTAAATTTGAAGTCAGGTAGTAGGTTGAGACTGACAAAATTCTCGAAATCTCTGGCAAGGTTCGCCGGGTTGTTGCCTATATCTTCTAGAGATCTGAATTGTCGGTTTCTAATCTTCATGGTCTTCATTTTTGCAGCTTGACGGGCCAGCTCATCTTGATCAACTATGAAAACTGGTTCTGCAACTGTCGTATCCTCTGTAGCAAGAGCCAAGTATTCCGAACCTGCAATTTCCTTGAGATAGGTATCCAGGGCTGCCACGATGGAATCGGCTGGGGCTTCAATGGCAACTATTTTAGTTACAGTGTTATATATCTGGACATTGCTGCTGTCATCTTTGGTTACGACCACATAATTAACCCCACTGCCATCACTGGCCAGGAGGTGACATACTATATCAAGACAGTCATTTGCTTTGACTGCGATCATAGTTGGATCCACAATAGAGATATAGGAGAGGGAGGTAAAATCCAACCCTTCCAGCACATCATTGGTCCAGAAATACAGATTGCCTTCATTTACCAATCCAGCCAGAGCTGCTGGGGCAGGATCATTCTGCACCCATCCCATGACGGGTTCAGGAGTAACCACGGTATCTTCAGCAACGAAAGCCGTGGTATCAACAGCCATAGAGTCAAGTTCGGCAACCAAAGCCGTGGTGTCAGCTGCCACAGAGTCAAGCTCAGCGACCTCCATTGAGGTGCTGTCCATTTCTACAGCCTCGGCCTCAACCATTTCTTCTGTTTGAGTTTCAGTTGTATCGGCGTCTTCAGCGGCAGGTTCAACTGCATCCACAGCTTCCTCCTCAAGGGGTGCTTCTACAGCTGATTCCTCAGGAGGTGCTTCAGTTGTTGTACTATCTGTTTGAGCCAATAGAAAACTTGAAAGACTCAGGATGATGAGAATATTTAGTAGTGTTTTCATTAGAGTTCCTCCCCATTGACCGTGTACGTTATGCTACCCCAGGTTCGCAAGGTCAGGGAATCAGTTGTAAAGAATCGTGAGGGAATACTATTACCTCCAGCATCTGTTCGTCCTAACAGTGTGACTTCAGGTTTCAGGAACAATTTTTCCTCCAGAAGTTCCAATTTATCGCTGGTCATTAGGATTGTAGTGATTTCGTGTTCAGCAACATCCACATTCTCGAGTGGCAGTAATTCCAATGTCATGAGTGTATCTGGTATAAGATTTGGATTTGCCATCACCGCCAGACTGTCAAAGACCAGACTATCATTACTGGCCAGCACAACTACGGTTGCACCAAATTCAAACATATTGGTTACATCAGCAAAAAGTGCGAATTCCTCTAGAGTAACAGTGCCATCTTCTGGCAGGGGCGAGTCCATAGACGTAACATCCATATCCAGAGCCGGGGGATCCTCGATAATTAAGGACAGCGGCACGTTTATGTACATGATGGGACTCATGCTCTGACCCTTGGCAATTGTGGCAGGGGTGCTCCCATCGCTGATGATGGCCTGGCCACTTGATATGATGGATTCAGGATGAATATTCAGCAGGTCTGCTGCATCAATGTGAACCACATCATCATTGGGAGTCAGGTCGTGTAGAATTTCAATTTCTTCGGTATTCCCTAGAGAATCAGTTCCTGAGAGCAGGAGTGATAGCTGAATAGGAATATCAAAGGTGCTGTTAAAATCAATATCAATATTGACGTGCTCAAACATGAGGTCTGATACCATATCGGGCATCTCGAATGTCACTGTATCAGCATCAATAACAAGCGTATCAGGCTCGATGATTCCCCTGACACTCTCCATGGCAAGATTGGTGATATTCACATCAATCAGAATGGAATCTCCGAATGTCAGAGTCATCTCTTCAGTAGAGGGTAGCGCAACAGTTGAAGTATAGTGTATGCCCTGATCTACACCTGGGCTGACGAATGCAGGATCAAAGGCGAGTTTATAATCAGACAAATCAAGAGCAGATACCTGTGGTGTCGCCACATTCTCAAGGCGGAAATCCATCTGAAGTGTGTCACCACTGACCTTATGAATGAATTCATCAATCTGGAAATTCACATCTGCCACCACGCCAATACGGTTGGTCATGGATAGTTGAAAATCACCAGTTTCAAAATGGGCTTCAATAAGTTTTGTAGCTTCTTCCAGAACGATTTCATCCTCAGTGACGATGGCATCCTGAGAGAAATACCCTGTTACCGCAGCGAACTCCATATCGGAAACATCAATGTCGACAATAATGGAATCTTCGAGACCGTATTGACCTAATTCGCCCGACGGGGTGGTAACTACCGTTGTATAGGTAAGCACTTGTCCCGCAGCCGTAGTGTCCGCAAATACCAAATTGTAGTCTGAGAGATCAAAATTCAAGGTGTTAACGGTTGGGTTTGGTTCCAGAGTGAGTGTACCTGTCAGGGGATTAGATCCTGCATCAACCAATTCTGGAATGGTAAGTACAATAGTTGGAAGCCCATCAAAACCAGGTTTATTGATTTGATTGTCGATGGTGATGGCAATTGACCCAGAAGAGATGTCAGCATTAAGGAGTTTGGAGTCAGAGGATATTTCAATATCTCCGTCTTCCTCGATCAGCTGAGATTCAATTTCACCAGTAATTTCGTCAAAAAACAGATCCGATCCGGCAGTTTCACCAAAGAGTGCAATGGTCACTGATACTTCGTCTGTCTGTGCGAGGGTAGCTAGATTGTTGCCGGTATCTTCCGTATCAATCTGATAGCTATAGGAAACTTGCTGCAGATCTATACCCATCACCAGGCTATACCCGTCAATATCACTTTCACTCAGCGTAGTATCATTGGCAGCAATGGGAATTATCTTTGTAAAGGCGACACCAGAAGGATCTTTAAGAGAGACAATATCAATGACTAATTGTGAGGCCACTGCCATGCTGTTGATAATTTCAACCTGTAGTGTCCCTGCACTGATCTGGGCATCTTGAATTTTATTCTCTGAATCTGCGAGAGCTATATTCCCAGATTCATCAATGGTCTGGGATGGAACCTTAGCAGTCGCACTGCTCACAACCAGATTTGAACCAGCAATATCAATATTAAAACTGGATTCTTTTACACCTGTGTCGATGACTAAGGCAGTATCGGAGCCTGCGGTTGTTCCTGTAACCAATACAAAAATTGCTCCAGGGAGTGTTTTGCCGGCAAGCAAGAGTGATTCTGTTGAGCTTGCTCCAACAGCAACTGGTGTATTCCAGATAATTTCACAACCAGGGATAAGCGTGGTATCACTGCCCACAATCTGGCGCAATTGTATGTTTATTGGTGAGCCGAGTGGGATGGCAAGATCATTATTGATGGTGATATCCAGTGAACCCCCTGTAAAGGTTGCCTGAGAAAAATCTGTGAATGTAAACGGCTTGTAAACCGGGGCAAGTGACCCGGGGGGTATAATCTGACTAGGGTCACCTGTAATATCTGCAATCCCAGGCACGATTTCATCCAGCTGAAAAGGGTCGGTGCTAGCGGCGGGGATGTCAGACAGCTCGATAGGTCCCAGGGTGGATTGAATTATCTCTTCGATGGGTTCAACTCCAACAGCATCAAAAGCACTGGTCTGATTAATACTTGACCCAGTCACATTCACATCCTCAACAGATTGTGCAAAACTTTGATTAATATCACCAAAAGCAAGCTGGTCACTTACCTCCTGAGAAGCCATTTCAGTGGTGTCACTATAAGCGAAAATGGTCTTTTCCCCATTGTCACCGTAGAGTTGACTACTGATGTTGTCTTCATCCTCAAGATCTTTAAGATCGACACTCTCATTGATCAGCGGGAACTCAATTTTATTTGTCCATGTTGGCGGTTTAGACTCTTGCTTTAAATCGCAAGAGGTTACTGCGAAGATCGCCAGTAGTAGCAATCCAAGTTGTAGCTTTCCTGATAGTGACTTTTGAATCATGTGACCCCTCGATGTTTTCGGTTCATCATCTAATATTTGCATGAAGTGACTGAAATGTTTAGCACTTCGTCAGCACTAGCCTGAGGATTTTTCCCCCTCTTTAGCCTTTGAATCTAAACAGGGGGGGCCTTATCTGAGTATAAAATATTACTACCCTATAGTCTATAGAGGATGATTATTGTCGTAATTCCAACTGTAATTCAAGAAGGAAAAACACGTAAACATAGAAATAACAACCATGTATCATGCTCTAAATAAAACCGATTAAAAATTCTGATTTAAAAATTTATTGTGAGACTTGTCACAGCAAAAATGTTAAGCAGCTTTGTGTTTGGGTCGGAAATGGAGATTTCCCCGTGGATATGAAGTTATCAGGACTAATTTAATATCACTGTTAATTGGCTTGATTAAGACCGAGAAACAAGGTGCTCAAGATGACAATCAAAACAGGGAAAATTGTAATTGGAACCTCTGGTTTTTCATATCCTGACTGGAAAGGTGTGTTTTATCCTCCTGGTATGAGTAAAGATGATTGGTTAAAATTTTATGCAGAGCATTATGAGTTCTGTGAATTGAATTTCAGCTACTATCGTATGCCGCAGGTGAAGCAAATGGAAAAATTTCTTAGTTATCCATTAAAATTTGCTGTGAAAGCCCACAAGTCAATGACCCATGACAGATTGGCAGCCAAGGCTGCTCGGCAAGATTTCTTTGAGGCAGTCAAAGTACTTCAGCAGGATGATCACCTCGCTGCGGTGCTGCTCCAGTTCCCATATTCTTTTGCATATACGCCAGAGAACAGAACGTATTTGCTGGAGTTGCTTGAAGATCTTGAAACTTTGCCTCTGGTAATTGAGTTCAGACATCCAGACTGGATTAGAAATTCGGTTTTTGAGGAATTAAAAAAACACTCCTGGGGAATATCCATGTTGGATTCCCCTCGGATTTCTGGAGGTATGCCTGAATTTGATTCAGTCACATCAGATATTGCCTATTTGCGATTTCATGGTCGGAATAAGGAAAACTGGTGGCAGGGTGATAATGTGAGTCGCTACGACTATGAATATCATCAGAAGGAATTGGAAGCCTGGCTTCCTAGAATTTCAAGCATGGCAAACCAGGCTAAAATATCGTATATTTCTTTTAATAATCATGCCCGGGGTCAGGCACTAAAAAATGCAAATCAGCTCAAGACCATATTGAAAAAAGCAGAGCTCATATAGGTAAAGGGGAATCCCATGGCGGATTTATCACTTAATGCAGTGGTTTCTCAAAAGATCGAAGTTTCACCAGGGCTAATCATTCTAAGAGTGGTTCCCGTAGGTTGGGAACTACCTGATTACAAGGCAGGTCAATTCACCGTGTTAGGGTTACCAGGAACCGCACAACGACATAATTTTTCTGATGAGGAAATTCCTCTCAAGGATAAGAAAAAATTAATTCGCAGAGCCTATTCCGTATCATCGGCCTCTGTGAATAAGGAGTATATTGAATTTTATATTACCATGGTGCGGTCTGGGGCTCTAACGCCTCGCATCTTTGCTCTGGAAACAGGCGATAAAATATTTCTTTCCCAAAAGTTTTCAGGAGTGTTTACACTGGAAATGACAGAATCTGATTCAAACATAGTCATGTTAGGTACTGGTACCGGTTTAGCACCTTACATGAGCATGCTACGAGAGGATTTACCCTGCAACTCTGATAGGAAGTACATCATCGTACATGGTGCTCGTCACAGCTGGGATCTGGGATATCGTTCTGAATTGAATACCATTGCCAATGTCTGTAGCAATTTTACTTATATTCCGGCCATTACTCGACCAAATCTTGAGCACATTCCCTGGGGTGGTGAGAGTGGCTACATCCAGGAATTGTGGGAGCGTAAAGTAATTCAGACTAAATCAGGTCTTGAACCAACACCTGAGAATACCCATATCTTTTTGTGTGGAAATCCCAGTATGATTGACACAATGGTCGAAGTTCTGGAGCTTGAAGGTTATAAAGAGCATAGTAATAAATCCCCAGGTCAGATCCATCTCGAGCGCTACTGGTAGGAGGAAAATTTACTTCGACTGGACTTCAAGTTATTATTGAAAAAAAAGCCCCCGTCTTAGACGAGGGCTTTTTTAATTCGGTGTTTAGGTCGGGGCTTTTATTGCTCGACCTGGGTGTAGTCCAGTTCAGATCCAAAAGCGCTGTGTGGGATGAGATAAACGGCCAGAGTAATGACTGCAGCGGATATGATCCAGGCCTTGGCATTACCAGTTTTATTTTGCCTCCAGGCCGCCAGAATCCATGAAATGAAGGCTACCGCTGTCTTATTGTCGGTCAGATCCGTTCCCCAGGGCCAACCGGTCCAATAAGCATCAAAGGCATACTTCTGAACGATAGGTCCTAATATCATTCCACCCAACATGAGAAAAGTACCTGTGAGTATAGTATATCTCAGGGTAGCTGGACTCTCTACCCAGGAAGCCATACCTGTGCGAGTTGCCATAAGCATTGCTGAAAACATAAACAGGATGTGGGGGATCAAAACTGCTGCAGGAACAGCACCTTTAAACCTGATAACGGTTGGTTCATCCACCACTGAATGGGTCTTCCCATCTGCAGTAAGCAGGTTGACTGCATAAATGATTTTCCCTGCCGGGGGTTGAGAGGGGAGATAGGCTTTTAGATGCCCATCTACCATCATGAAGGGAGTAAGACGCCATTCATCATGACTCTTGTAGCGTTTCCACTTCAAAGTTGCATTGAATTCAGGTTTTGAAGCTCCTAGATCAATTTCAGCATTTTCACCCGTATTTTGGGAGCGCATGAGGTGATAGCTGACAGTTTTGCCATCTATGGTGACTTCACCAGTTACCGGGTAGGTTGGACCTGTTTTTCGCTGGTAAACTACAGCAGAAAGCGTGATGACAATAGCTAAAACCCAGAGTATCCAGGCTTGTTGTTTTGTGTTGTTTGACATTGAGGTACCTTTAAAGTTGAACAATGAGGATTAATTTTTCGTCGCCGCGCATGACTTCCACCGTAACGCGGTCTCCAGGTTTTACTTCTGCCATTCGGCTCATATAATCATAAACATTCATTACTGAGAGACCTTCCAGGGCAATCATGACATCACCTGATTCCATGCCGGCCATAGCCGCTGGACCACCAGGTACCACACCACCGAGAAGGAAGCCATTAATTTTTGCAGCAGCAAAATCCGGAATAACACCCATTTTTACCTTACCGCGTTTACCTCCCTTAGGTGGACCTTTTGGACCAGCTTCCAGGAAAGTGAAAGTATCCTTTCTTGAGCCCAAGTCAGCAATCAGATCATAAGCATAATCTGCAATGGCTTTTTCACCTGAAATATTGATGGTTTCTACATCGTCCTGAGGTGTGTGGTATTCTTCAGTAATACCAGTAAAGAAAAACAGCACGGGGATATCTTCAACATAGAAGGCTGCATGATCGGAAGGACCATAGCCATCTGGTGTTGTGGATAATTGAAAATCACGATTGAAGGCATGATCCACCAGAAAATCTTCCATTCCTAAACCTGTTCCTGTTCCACCAATTGTGAGGGAAGGTTTATTGGGATTGAGTCGTCCTACCATATCGAGATTAAACATTTGCTTGATCTGGGATTTGTCAACCAGGGGATTTGATGTGAAAAATTTTGAACCCAGTAACCCCATTTCCTCAGCACCAAATGCCATAAATAAAACGCTTCTTTTTGGAGCATGTTTGCCTAGAGCTAATTTCTCGGCAATTTCAAGTACTGCTGCAACACCTGAGGCATTGTCATCAGCTCCATTATGAACTGCTGATGTATCTGGTCGCCGAGAACCAGATCCCTTGCCACCCCATCCTAAATGATCATAGTGAGCGCCAACAACGATGAATTCATCTTTTAACACAGCATCTGATCCAGGGAGGAGGGCAATCACATTTTGCGTAGTGACTTCCTGCTGGATAATTTCTGTAGTAGCGGACAGTACAATATTCAAATCTAGGCTGGCAGGTTGCCAGTCTGCATCCAATTTTGACTCAAGCTCTGATATGGTTGTTGAGGATTCGGTTAGAAGCTGGTCAGCGAGTTCCCTTTTTACGTGGAGAACTGGCAGGGTAGCCTGGGACAGGTTGCGTTCAATTCTGAGATCTATGAGTTCATCATCCGCTTCGAATTTACTTCCGCTCACAAAGATAACACCAGCGGCACCATGATCGCGGGCCACCAACAATTTATGCCTCAATGATGAATATTTATCAAATTTACTGGAGCGGGCTTCATTCTCTGGAGTCCCTCGCAGGATCATGACCCACCTGTCTTTGACATTAACCTCGTCATAATCATCCCAGCTTAAGGTATCACCATCAATCATGAAACCGTAGCCAACAAAACTTACCGCGGCCTCCACACTCAGACTTGATGAAAATGCTGTAGGCGTATAGTTTTTTCCAGCGACTCCTGCAATCCCAGGCGCATTGAGACTATTGTTTGGGCCAAGTGCAACCGAGGTAACGACCTCAAAAAATTGTTTGCCCTCTTCGCCAAGAAGGGTGAGACCAAGTTGGTTGAAATGATTGGCGATATAGTCTGCAGCTTGATCACCAGTGGGGGTTCCAGGTTTGCGACCCTCAAGTTCATCAGATGCCAGATAGGCGATGTGAGCGTAGATCTCTTCTTCGCTGATGGTAGCTTGTTCATTCTGCATGGGGATGGCACAATGCAACAGCATAAGGCTTGCAATTGAAATAAGTATGAGATTCATGGGGTTTCCTTGAGTTGAATATTTTTTTCCACGAGTTACACTGGAGGAGTATAATTCAGGCACCATTCAATTCAACAGTTTTCGTGTGGGTGGGGCTCGCCTGGATCTGTCTTTTATGAGAAGATATAATTCTACGCTTGTTCGACAATCACTGCGAAATAGATTGGGTTGAATCAGGAGGAAGAACATGAGTCTATCAGTAGCAACTATTCTTGGCATCAGCCCTAAAAATCTGCAAAGAAGCGATCTGCTAAATTTTATCAATCAGAATGATCTTAAACGGATCACTTTTCACTATACTGCAGGTGACGGGCGACTGAAACAACTCATCGTTCCCATCAATTCCATGAATTATGCCGAACGCATTCTGGCTGCTGGTGAAAGAGTAGATGGGTCGAGCCTATTTAAAGGCATGGTGGGGACTTCATCCTCCGACCTCTACGTCGTTCCGGTCTATGCTTCAGCATTTATCGATCCTTTTGATGATAAGGGTATTTGTTTTCTCTGTCGCTTTCTTGATAAAGATGAAAAATTAGCTGAATTCTGTCCGGACAACATTCTGATGAAAGCTGCAGATTCTCTAAAGGCAAAACACAATTACGATCTCTGGGCTCTTGGCGAACTGGAATTTTACTTAATTGGTGATCAGGTCGATGAACTTTATCCTATGCCTGCCCAAGGGGGGTACCATGCTTCTGGTCCTTTCTCTCGATATATAGAAGTTGTTAAGGAAATGCTGGAAATCATTGCAGATATCACTTCACATGTGAAGTATGGGCATTCAGAAGTGGGGACGATCAGGAATATTGAAAGTAAGGACGAAGCATTAAACGGTAAATACGCTGAACAATTTGAAGTAGAGTTCTTGCCTGCCCCCATCGAATGGGCAGCCGATTATCTCAGTTTGGCCAAGTATGTTGTCCGAAACGTTGCTGCACAATATGATTTACTAGCCACTTTTGCACCGAAATTAGAATCTGGCTATGCAGGCACGGGTCTGCATTTCCATGTGGAGCTTTTGCTGGACAATAACAATGTGATGACAAATGCCAATGGCGAGTTGTCTACCGTTGCCAAACAGGCCATTGGTGGGCTCTTGCGTTATGCACCCTCTCTCACAGCTTTTGGCAATACCATTGCATCCTCACATCTGCGACTGGTTCCTGGACAGGAATCACCCACAAAACTTTTCTGGAGTGACTTTAATCGTGCCGCGCTTATAAGAGTTCCGCTGGGTTGGCGGCATGGGGAAGATATGGCCTCAGTGATTAATCATCGACTTAAGGATCGCTATATTTCACCCTTTAAACGGCAGACCGTTGAGCTGCGTAGTGCCGATGGATCAGCCTTCGTTCACCTGATGTTAGCGGGTATGACAATGGCTATTCAATATGGCCTGGATCATGGGGATGTGTCTCTCAAATTGGCCAACAAGCGACGAGTCCGTCAAGATGAGGACATTAACAAGGACATTCCTGAATTACCTCCCAGCTGTTTTCAATCTGCTCAATATCTGAAGGAAGAGGCAGAGCTATATACCAGGTTGATCCCGGATTACATCATTGATCATGTTAGCAATTTGCTGGAAGCTGAGGAAGATGATAAATTATCTGAAGAATTGGATAAATTATCTGAAAAAGATAGTCGGCGAAAAACTCAGGAAATTATGCACCGTAGTATTCATGTGGCCTAGTGTTAGTTATGCTTTCAAGGAATGTCTATCTCCTCGTTCTCGCTAGCTATTGATTATTTGTACGTTCAACATTTCAGAAAATGTAAATGAGTTTCTAAATATTCATGTCAAAGAGGTGGCATTTTTGCTGATATTGAGTAAGTGTCATTGGATGTTAAGGGAATTTTGAGCTTTTATTTGATTCAATGGAAAATTTTACCTTCTCACATCTATATTGCTTGCCAATGATGATAGAAAACATGCGATTTGAGAGATTTACACGAGATTCAAGTATTGTCTTTTTTACTGGCGCAGGTATCTCTGCTGAAAGTGGTATCTCAACTTTTCGTGATCCAGATGGCCATTGGTCAAAATATGATCCCATGAAATTGGCCAGTCAGGCTGGTTTCCAGGAGGATCCCGAAATGGTACTAAACTGGTATGCAGATAGACGAGAGACCATTCGTCAGGCCAAACCCAATGCTGCACATATAAGTATTAGCAATTTTCAGAAACTATTCAGACATTCCGTTGTAATAACTCAGAATGTTGATGGACTTCATGAACGGGCAGGCAACAGATCCATCTATGAGTTGCATGGCAATATTCACCGCCATAAATGCAATAGCTGTGCAAAAATTATTGAGTTGCCTGAAAAGGACATGAGAACATTAAACAAATGTGACTGCGGAGGGAAAATTAGACCTGATGTGGTCTGGTTTGGTGAATCATTGCCGATAGGAACCATTAATGAAGCATTTGAGGCCGCACACAATTGTGATCTGATGTTTAGTATTGGAACATCAGCGCAGATTTATCCGGCTGCACAGTTACCCATTGAAGCTCAATCCCAGGGTGCTTTTGTTATTGAAATTAACCCAGAACCGACACCTTTTAGCCCACAGGCTGACATGAGTGTTCGCGATGATGCCGGTTCTGCTATGCCAAAATTTTATGAGGATTTTCATGCTCAGCTCAAGTGATTTCACGAAGTATTTGAGACCTGTCATCTTACTTGTGTTTATAGGTGTGCAATCATGCGCCTACTATAACACTTTCTACAACGCAGAAGAGTATTATGCTGAGGCTCAGAGACTTACACGGGAAAACCAGACTGAAACAGTAAGTCGCGAGGAAATTAATCTTTATTCCAAAGCAATTGAAAAATCTAAAAAACTGCTTACAAAGTTTCCTGAGAGTAAATACCGTGATGATGCCCAATTCATAATTGCCAAAGCCTACTATTTCAAAGGTGACTTTCTACTGGCAAAACGTCATTTCGAAGAACTTAATTCAATTTACTCAAATTCTCCCCACGCCAACGAGGTCCCGCTTTGGATTGGTAGATGTCTTATGAAAACTGGAGATCTGGAAATGGCCAGATATGAAGCCTCGCGAGTGTTGAAGGGTGATAAAGCTCGTAGACTGCAGGCGGATGCACTTTTGCTTATGGGAGAAATTGCAGTACTACAGGATAGCCTGGGTCTGGCAGAAAATTATCTGGAGCAGGTCATTGATCGTTCACCTGATGGATTCACCAAAGCGCAGGCGCAATTCCAGGTCGGGAAAATGCGGGAGAATGAAAAGGATTATGAAGGTGCCCTTACAGCTTATCAAACCATCTCCAAGTATAAACCATCCGAATCGCTTAAAGTGGAAGCCATTATCAGACAAACCAGTATGCTTAAAGCCCTGAACCGGGATGAGGATGCCGTCGAAATGATTCAAGACATGCTCCTCAGTGACAAATTTGTTGAAATTCGGGGGCAATTGGAGGTAGAGTTGGGGAAACTATATCTGGTTATGAATGAAATTGATCGAGCAGAATCAAAATTGACAAGTATTGTCGAAGATTATAACCGGACAGAGGTTTCCGCCGAGGCCAGCTTCTATCTTGGAGAATTGTATCTCACAAAACATTATAATTACAATGAAGCCTCAACAGCATTTACCAATGTAAAAACCCAATCAGCCCGATCACCCCTGGTGACTAAGGCAACACAGAAGAATAAGCAGATAGGGCGCTATGAAAAAATTCAGCTGGATTTTAATAACTATCAAAGAGAGTTAGCTGGACTCCCACCTCTGGTGAAAGCGAAAAAGAGTACTTCAAAGAACAGAAGTAATCGCAGTAAGAATCAACGGGGACGCTCTCGATCAGGAAAACCGGCTAATCAGAGGCAAAAGGAATCTGTCAGCAGGTTTGACGATAAAAAGAATGTTGTGATAGAGACTGTAGAAGTAACTGCTGAAGACACTATCAGAGTAATTAAATTGATTGATGAAAATCGATATTCACTGGCTGAATACATGCTTTTCGAATTTGTTAGAGTTGATACCACGCTTGAAATATTGACCGATCTTGAGAATAGCACTGCAGATACTTCGCTAAAGCATCAGTGTGCCTATATGCAATATTATGCCATTGAGTCCATCCGAGGTGACCTACAGGGAGGACGTTATGCTCTGGAACAGATTGAAAAAAAATATCCACTTTATTATAACACTATCATAAGCACGCCCGCTGAGATTGAGATTGAATCTGATCCGAATGAAGAAAGATATATTCAGGTTGCCTCTCTATTTGAATCTGGCCAGCACAAAGCAGCCAGTTCAGAGTACTATTCCTTGAAAGAAGATTCAACTATTTCAATTTCTATTAGGGGCAAGTCCTGTTTTAACCATGCCTGGTTAAACGATCACTTTCTCTTCAATAAGGCCTCAGCTGTGGAGTCCTATAGCTATATGGTGGATCATTTCCCAGAAGATCCGCTCGCCAAGACAGCCAGGAATCGCTTAAATGCCTTGACTCAAGATCCTACTCAGCAAAAAGAAGTGGAAGAACCAAAGGCTGAAATTGAGGAAGATGACCAGGATGCGGGTCAAAAATCGAACCAGTCTCAAGATTCAAAAAAAGGTGAGGATGAAAAATAAATCCTTCACATTTCCTGATCTCAACGGATAATATTACCACTTGCCGAAAACATGTTGGTGTTTGGGGGGGCGCCCAATAATTTCAGCGCTCTAATATGTCATTGACAAATATCATAAAACGCGCCCCTGTAGTCATAATTGGTATCCCTGTTCTCATAGGGATCACCCTTTATACTCACGATATTTTTATGGTGTTCTTTACCATTGCCGGATTACTCATCCTTAGTGAAGTTTATCGAATGTCACGTCCAAATGGTACTGAGCCTAACGTCTGGGTTGGGTACCTTGTATATCTTAGCCTTGTGGGAGATCAACTACTGGGGGATGGTGAAAATCTAGGTGCCATCTTAATCGTCTCCATTCTCGTACTTCTGACCTGGGAAATGTTTCGGAAAAAACCCCATGTGATGGAAAACGTCGCCTCTTCCTTTTTTGCCGCCAGTTTTATTGCACTGGCGATGTCATACTTTATTTCACTTCAACAATTGGGTTTTGAAGGGCAGGGGGGACACCTCGGTGGATATGCGGTTTTGACGGTTTTCATAGGTGTCTGGACGTGTGATACCATGGCCTATTTTGTGGGCTCAGCTATTGGTAAACACAAAATATTTCCCCGAGTAAGTCCAAATAAAAGCTGGGAGGGATCTATCTCGGGATTGATTGGCTCCTTTATAGCTCTCTTGCTCATTGTGCGAGCGGGTTGGTTACCGGGCCTGGATTACACGGATGCCCTCATACTAGGTCTGATTGCTGGTGTTGCAGGTCAAATCGGTGATTTTGCTGAATCCCTGGTGAAACGTGATGTGGGTGTCAAAGATTCGTCCAATCTTCTACCTGGACACGGGGGAGCCTGGGATCGTTTCGATTCAATATTATTTGCTGCTCCACTGAGTTACTTGTATTTAACCCTTGTTGTCGGGCTATAGATGAAAAAATCTTTTCTTATTCAATTCTCTGTTCTGATCCTACTTATCATATTTGCCAATCTCGGTATGAGAAGCATAGAGACTTTTGATGATGATGAATTGGGTAATGCAGGTGGAATCCGAATTGACCTGACGGGAAACGAGACCGTTTTTGAAAGCAGCCCCAAAGATTTGCCTCCTCGAGAGGGAGGGACACTCGTCCTGGCCGAATCCGCTGAACCTGAGCACTTGAATACCTATACATCAACCTCTGCTGCTGCTACAAGAGTACTGGATTATATTTACGAAACCTTGCTTGATTATGACTATGAGACTTGGCGTTATGATCGTCCCTTGCTCGCAGAAAGTTTTTCTATAAGTGACGATGGATATACCTTTACTTTTAAAATTAGAGAAAACGTGTACTGGCATGATGGTCAGCAACTTACAGCAGATGATGTTTTATTTTCCATCAAGGCAGTTTTGAATCCATTTGTTGATTGTGCACCGATGCGTAGCTCATTTTCTAAGGTTGTTAGCGCCAGTACGAATGGGCAGTATGAATTTATTATCAGCAGCTCAGAGACTTACTTCAGGAATCAGGAAATCCTGGGTGGGTTTCATATCATACCCAAGCATATCTGGGATCCAAAAGGTTTGTTGGATCGCTATTCAGTTGAAGATCTTTTGAATCCATCAGTTACGCGCGAAGAAGCTGCTATCAAGGAGTTCGCCGATGCCTTCAACACTCACCCTCAGGGTCGACCTGTTGGGGAAGATGCTGAACCCATCATTGGATCAGGTCCCTGGCTATTTGATAAATGGATTACTGGTGACTATATCTCGTATGCCCGTAACGACAACTATTGGAATGATGATCCTACCTATATCGACGGCTATTCAGAGGATGGCGCCTATCTGGATAAAGTGATTGTCAAGGTCATCTCTGACGCTACAGCTCGATTAACTGCTCTGAAGGCTAGCGAGATCGATTTTATTCCCCGCATGCGTGCTGTCCAGTACTTTACCCAGACCAATACACCGGACTTTCTTGAGAAATTTCAAAAGGTCAGTTATGTAGTCCCTGCTTATAGTTATATCGGGTGGAACAACGACAAGCCGTACTTTAGTGATAAACGAGTACGTCAGGCTATGACTATGCTTATTGACCGTGACTCCTATAATAAATATGTAGCCTATGGATTGGGGATTCCAACCATTGGACCATTCTATATTTATGGTGAACAATACAATCACAATATTGAGCGATGGCCTTACGACCCTATAAGGGCGGTAGAGCTCATTGAGGAAGCGGGTTGGATTGATCATGATGGAGATGGCATTCGTGATAAAGATGGTGTCCCCTTTAATTTTACTTTCTCCGTTTCTGCAGGTTCCACCAGTTCAAAGTATATGGCTCTCATGCTAAAAGAAGATTTGCGTAAAGTTGGTATCGTTGTGAATATCAGGCAGTTAGAGTGGTCGGTTTATGTGGAAAATCTGCGAGATCGCCAGTTTGACGTTGTATCTCTACTCTGGATAGGTGGCCTGGAATCTGATCCGTATCAGATCTGGCATTCTGATAATATTGGAGATCGAGGATCAAATTATATGGGTTTCCGTCATGCTGAAGCTGATTCGCTTATTGAAACAGCCCGATTTGAGTTGGACAAGAAAAAGAGAAACGCCATGTATTTCCGTTTGCAGGAAATTTTTCATGAAGAGCAACCATATACATTTATGTTTTATCAACGTGACCCCGGTGCCTATTTGAAAGAGTTTCATGGTGTGAAATGGATTCCTATCCGTCCTGGCTACAAGTTGTATAGCTGGTGGCGCAATACCTCAATGGCAGGAGAGGCTTCATAATGTGGCGCTACTTCCTAAAACGTATCCTGTTGATTTTCCCAACCCTGTTTGGGATTTCCATCATCACATTTATCATTATCAAGCTTGCGCCAGGTGATCCCACCGCCTTTAAGATGGGGAACCAGCAATCTGGAATGTCTTCAGATCAAAATCTGGCCAAACAGGTGATTGAGCAAACCCGGGAAATCTACGGTTTGGATAAACCATTATTGCTCAACTTTGTCATTTTTAATGTGGAAGGTAACTGGGAAGCAGTACAGGACTATCTTGCTGAAGGACAGGAACTTAGCGGTAGAGCTTATGATGATATTGTTGAGCCGATTAAGCAAGCTGACGAAGTTGCAGTACCCTTTTTAGTCGGGTTATTGGAATCTGATGATCTCACTGCAGACGAGACGACAGTTGTACTTGAAATCCTTACCATCAAGCAGAAACTGAGTATCAGTGTAGAGATGAGCCTGGAGAAGCAGCTGGAATACATTCAGAACTGGTGGTATGGTGGTACAGACTCCACAGGTGTTGTTCGGAATGCAGCAAAAGACACCTATCATTTCACAGATTTCCAAAAATTTAAAAAGATTTTTACTGAGGCTCAGTATCCACGCTGGTTGGTGAACATGATGATGTTGGAGTTTGGGGACTCTATCAAGGATAACCGCCCGGTCTGGGACCATATTAAGGAAAGCGTGCCTGTATCTCTCATTTTTACCTTCACTTCATTTATTCTGGCATATTTGATTGCTATACCTTTGGGCATTTATTCCGCAACACATCAGTATTCAACAGGGGATAAGGTCACTACGGTCATTCTATTCATCCTCTACTCTCTCCCAAACTTCTGGGTAGCTACCATGGCCATTGTCTTTTTTGGGGGTGGTGATTTCTGGGACGTCTTTCCCGTAACCGGGCTGCATAGCCTAGGGGCAGAGGACATGAGCACCTGGGAATACCTTCTTGATCTGGGACATCATGTTGCCTTACCTCTAATTATCTGGACCTATGGCTCATTCTCAGCACTCTCACGTTATATGCGTGGATCCATGCTGGAAGTGATTCGACAAGACTATATTCGAACTGCCCGGGCCAAGGGTCTCAGTGAGCGTGTTGTGACTTACAAGCATGCTTTGAGAAATTCTTTAATCCCAATTATTACCATGTTAGCAAACCTGTTGCCGCTGGCCATCTCCGGTTCAATAATCATTGAGTCTATTTTTTCTATCCCTGGGATGGGGCAATTAAGTTTTAATGCAGTATTATTTAGGGATTACCCCATTATCATGGCTGTCACAACCATCAGCGCCATGCTTACACTGTCAGGGATATTGCTTTCAGATTTACTATACGCCGTTGTCGACCCACGGATCACGTTTGAGGAGAAGCGCTAATGTCAGAGATGGCACCAGCACGCACGTATTCCCAGATCGTTGGCTCGCAGTTTCGTAAGAACAAGCTGGCGGTACTTTCCCTGCATGTCATATATGTGCTCCTCTTTGTCTTTATTTTTGCCGATTTTCTGGCCAATGACAAACCGATTGTGATGAGATATCAAGGCAGTACGTACTTTCCTGTATTCAGGGAATATGGCGTAAATTGGTTTGGGTTGAATTGGCAGGATGCTTTTAAGAGTCAGCAGTTCAAAATTTTAGAGGAGAAGTATGGAGAAGGGGACTGGGCCATTTATCCGGTGATTCCCTACTCTTCAACTGAGTATAACCTTGAGGTGAAACTACAACCACCCAGCCGAGCACATATTTTTGGAACTGATGAATTGGGTCGAGACGTATTATCTCAGATGATTCATGGGGCTCGGGTGAGTTTACTGGTGGGATTCGTTGCTGTAGCTATATATGTATTTATTGGTGTCATTCTGGGAGCACTGGCAGGATTCTATGGCGGTGTCATTGATATTGTCATCCAGAGAATGATTGAAATAATGATTACCTTTCCTAGAATGTTTCTTATCATAACCATCGTTGCAGTGATGGAAACCCAGTCCATTATCAATATTATGATTATTTTAGGACTGACTGGCTGGACGGGGGTCGCTCGTTTCACTCGGGGTGAATTTTTGAAAGTTAAGAATGAGGATTATGTCGTAGCTGCTAAAGCGCTGGGTTACAGAGACTTTCGTACTATTTTCAGACACGTTTTACCGAATACTTTGACACCAGTGCTGGTTACCGCAACCTTTGGTGTAGCCGCTGCAATCTTGATTGAGTCTGGTCTCAGTTTTCTTGGTTTTGGTGCACCTCCAGAACAGGCAACCTGGGGATCATTACTTAGCAGTGCCAGGGATACGCTACCAACTGGTTGGTGGTTGACCACATTTCCAGGTTTGGCAATTTTCATAACCGTGACAGTGTACAATTTAGTGGGTGAAGGTTTACGAGATGCATTGGATCCTCGCCTGAAGCAATAAATCGCTCCATAATCGGAGTTTACAAATCTTAAATGAAGGACCGAAATAGTGGCTGGTAACAAACTTAAAACTATTCTGGCAACAGATTGTGGCTCGACCACAACCAAAGCTATCCTGATCGAATTGACGGATCAGGGGTATCGCTTAAAAACAAGAGGGGAAGCTCCTACAACAGTGGAAGCCCCTTTTGAAGACGTTACCAAGGGTGTGCTCAATGCAATCATGGAAGTTGAAGAGCTTTCAGGCTTGACGATACTTGACGGTGATCAGATTATTCATCCCATGAAAGATGACAATACAGGTGTAGACGTTTATGTATCCACCTCTTCTGCTGGTGGTGGACTTCAAATGATGGTCGCTGGTGTTGTAAAAGCTATGACCGGAGAGAGTGCTGAACGCGCCGCTCTGGGAGCTGGATCCATTGTGATGGACGTGCTTGCATCGAATGATGGTAGACTTCCTCACCAAAAAATTGAACGTATTCGTCAGCTTCGTCCTGATATGATCTTGCTGTCAGGTGGAATTGATGGTGGAACCGTATCTCACGTTGTGGAGTTAGCCGAAATTCTAGCCGCAGCTAATCCTAAGCCCCGTCTTGGTCAGAATTATAAGCTTCCAGTCATCTATGCTGGTAACAAGAAGGCTCAGGACAACATTGCTGAAACCTTAGGTGAGCTTACTGATTTAGATTTGATTGAAAATATCCGACCTGTTCTAGAGGTTGAAAATCTGGGACCTGCCCGAGATAAGATCCATGATCTATTTATGGAACATGTTATGGCACAGGCACCAGGTTATAAGAAATTGATGTCCTGGACAGATGCACCTATCATGCCTACTCCGGGAGCTGTTGGCTCTCTGATCGAGATGGTTGCCCGCCAGGAAAATATTTCTGTTGTTGGTGTTGATATTGGTGGGGCAACTACGGATATCTTTTCAGTATTTCAGGGACAATTCAATCGTACAGTAAGCGCGAATCTGGGTATGAGCTATTCAGTTTGTAATGTATTAGCAGAAGCTACTCTAGAGAATGTTCTACGTTGGGTACCTATTGATATCGATGAAGGAACGCTTACGAACCGTATTGGTAACAAGATGATCAGACCCACAACAGTTCCCCAATCACTTGAAGAACTAATCATTGAACAAGCCATTGCACGTGAGGCCTTGAGGCTTTCCTTTATACAACACAAATCCTTTGCTGTAAGCCTGAAAGGTGTTCAATCACAACGAACCATTTCTGATGCCTTTGATCAATCCGGTTCAGGCGAAACACTGGTTGACATGATGGAGTTGGATCTGTTGGTTGGTTCTGGCGGTGTGTTATCACATGCCCCACGTAGAGAGCAAGCCATGCGCATGATGATAGACGCCTTTGTTCCTGAGGGAATAACACAACTGGCAGTTGATTCGATCTTTATGATGCCACAATTGGGTGTTATGGCCAATATCGAAAATTCAGAAATGGCTGAAGATGCTCGCAAGGCAGCTGTTGAAGTATTTGAAAAGGATTGTTTAATCCGTCTGGGTACCTGCATTGCTCCCATTGGTAAACCAAAGCCAGGCTCAGTGATTTTGACTGTAGAATTTGATCTTCCTGGTGAAGGCAAAAAGGTAGTTGAGCTAAAACAGGGTGAAATCATTGTCATCCCCGCACCTTACCAGGCTATTCGTGCCAAATTGACACCTGCAAAGACCATGTCCATCGGTAAAGACAAAGGTGAGTCTCATGAAACTGATATCTACGGTGGAACCGTCGGGTTGATTTTTGATGGTCGTGGACGACCCTTTGAGCTAAACACCGAGAAATCAAAACGAATTGAAAATTTGAATAAGTGGTCCAAAGCTACCAATGAATATCCGGAAACTGAATTACTGGGAGGAGCATAGATCATGGCCCATTCGTATACTCCCGGACTAAAAGTCCTCCACGAAACCAAAGTAAGAAAAGATAGAATTTTACCCCTAAAGGGGGATGTAGTGGTTGAAGTAAAAGCTTCTGTCACCCCAGATGATATTGTTGCACGCACACATCTGCCAGGCAATGTGCAAATGATGAATGTGGGAAACATATTAAATATAGATCCTACTGATGTGGAAGCATTGATGCTGAAACCTGTTGGCTCCGAGTTCGCTAAGGGTGAAATGATTGCTGAAACCAACGGACTCTTCGGGTTTTTTAAATCCAATGTGAAAGCCCCCATCAACTGTACGCTGGAATCAATATCCTCAATTACGGGTCAGGTTGTCCTCCGAGACGCACCAATTCCAGTTGAGGTAGACGCCTACATTCGCGGTGTTGTGGCTGAGGTTGTGCCTGAAGAGGGAGTGATCATTGAGACTGAAGCTGTCTTTATACAGGGTATTTTTGGAATTGGCGGTGAGAGCAGGGGAGAGCTTGTTGTAGTGACTGATAGTCGCGAGGATGAACTCACTGCAGATATGATCAAGCCTGAACATGCTGGAAAAGTATTGGTCGGTGGATCATTTATCAGTCTGGCAGCCTATAAAAAAGCTCTCAGCATGAAGGTTGCTGGCGTGGTAGTCGGTGGCTTCAATTATTTTGATCTGGAAGAGATTCTGGGTTATACATTGGGTGTGGCCATTACTGGCTCTGAGGATCTTGTAACCTCCTTGGTCCTCACAGAGGGTTATGGTGAGATTCGAATGGGATCCAGAACTTTTGATCTGCTCAAGCAACATCATGGAAAATTTACATCTATCAATGGCGCTACACAGATTCGAGCTGGTGTAATTCGTCCTGAAATTGTCATTCCATTGAATCCTGAAGACATCAAAGGTGATGTACATGCCATTCAAATCAACGAGGGTATACAACCTGGAAGCCTGGTTCGTGTAATTCGGGCACCTCACTTTGGTAGAATAGGAACTGTGGTTTCATTGCCACCTGAATTACAGAAAATGGAATCTGAAACCATGGTACGCGTAGCCGAAATAAAGATTGATGATCAAGTCATGGTCATACCGCGAGCGAATCTGGAGATGGTCGAAACTGATTAAGACTTCAGAATCAAAAAGTGATACCGGTTTGTCAGCAGAAGACCTGGCATTTATTGAGCGGATAGCTAAACGAATTTATAACAGTGGTTTTATTACTGCCGCGGTCTTTACATTGGAAATGGTGAAACCTTTAGCTTTGTTGGGTAGCCATACCATGATATTTTTTGGACCGTTAGTCGGCGCTTTTATAAAGGCTGATGGATATTATAAAGCTGCCGAGTTGTTTGAAGAGCCGAGCAATGTGGAATTATTGATCTCTAGACTTGAACAACTTGAACAAGAAGATAAAAAACAAACAAACGGAGAAGCACAGTGAAAGATAAACAATTCTGGTCTGTTGCCGGCATCATCTTCGTCCTATTCATGATTTACTGGTTTGCGGGACATCCATATTTTGTCTCTGAACGTAGTGTCATGTTTTGGTCAATCCTCATTGTCGGAGGCGTGTTGATCTACTCAACCCGCATGGCAAAAAGAGGTGAGAAGATTTTTCTGCGTACTATTCCCGGTTTAAAAGCCGTGGAAGAAGCTGTTGGTCGTTCCACCGAAATGGGAAAACCTGTACTCTATGTTCCTGGAATTATGGATATGGATCAAGTAGAAACTGTCGCCGGAGTTGTTGTCCTTGGGCATGTAGCTAAGATGACAGCCCGCTATGAAACGAGCCTGAACGTTCCCGTTTCTCGTGCTATCGTTATGAAGGCAGCCAGAGAATCATGTCGCGAATCATATCTTTTAGAAGGTCGTCCAGACCTGTTCCATAACGATATGGTACATTACTTGACCGATGACCAATTTGCCTATGCTGCTGGTGTCAACGGAATCATGCTGCGCGAGGAGCCTGCAGCCTGTTTGTATATGGGTAAATTTTATGCTGAATCCTTGCTGTTAGCCGAAACAGGTAACTCTATTGGAGCTATCCAGATTGCTGGTACTGCCTCTCCATCTCAAATCCCGTTTTTTGTGACGGCTTGTGATTACACACTTATCGGTGAGGAATTTTTTGCTGCAAGTGCTTACCTATCACAAGAGCCAGAACTGATAGGTGGGGTAAAAGGGCAGGATACGCTAAAACTTTTGGTCACCGCAACGGTTTTTATCTCTTTAACATTTAACTTTTTTCATGACCTGGGTTGGATCTCTTGGGATATCCTGGGATACCTGACGGTCCAATAGGAGGAATATTATGTTCATGAAAAGACAATTACCGATTGCCATTGCGGCTATTATAGGATTCATCACACTCTTCGGGTGGTTTGTCAGCGAGCCAAACATAAAATCGTTTGTTGATGATGATGCCACTCAATGGTTTGATATCCTAGCCAGCTTTGCCATTTTTCTAGGTGCTCTAAATTTACTCAAACTCCAGGCTATGAAAGTCATGAAACAACAGAAGGGTTGGCCATATGCTGCTCTCGCCATAGCTGGGTTTCTCTTTTCTTTCTCTGCAGGCTTTATTCTATTAGGATCTTATAATGTCGAAATAAGTCAATATAATGATCCTGCCAAGGTGGCTACAGTTTTAGCGAGTGAGATTAATCTCGATGAGAAAAGCACAGAAAATATCCTTATGGCAATGCCGGAAGGGGATACTTACACTATTGAGACGCCCTATTTTACAAAAAATGGAGCTGAGGATGTAGTTGAGAAAATTAATGCCGCAGGTGGTACTGCCAATATGCGCGCAACAGAGTGGGGTTCACATATCTCCACCCGTGGATCGCTGTTTAACTGGATGTTCAGATTTATTTTTACACCGCTCTCTGCAACCATGTTTGCACTCCTTGCATTCTTTGTGGCTTCAGCATCCTACCGGGCCTTCAAAATCCGTAATTTTGAGGCAACATTGCTGCTGGTATCAGGTATTATCATCATGTTGGGAAGAGTCCCAATTGGTGGCAATATCTCTGCTTGGTTCATTATGTACATTGTGGTTCTGAGTATTGGAGCCGGGGTAAATACCTGGTTTAAAAATAGAACGATTACCCTTGCCACTGTTGGGGGAGGAATTCTCCTGGTAACTATTGCTGGATTTATTACCGGATGGCCAATAGACCAACCTGGAATCTTTTATCTACCAGTTCTTCAAGACTGGATTTATAACAATCCAAATGTGGCTGGTGCTCGTGCCATCATGATTGGTATTGGTCTTGGTATTTTTGCAACTTCAATTCGCTATATTTTGGGAATTGAAAAATCATATATCGGAGAATGATCATGGAAAAATTCTTAGATTTTATCGTTCGTGCCGGTAGTCTTGATAGACGATATATATTCGTAGTCATTGCATTAGTAGTGTTGCTACCGCTCTTTTTCCCGCTAGGTCTTCCGATTAGACCTACCATCGCTTCACAAAAAGTCTATGATGTTGTAGAAGAGCTAAATGCGGGTGACAAAGCACTGGTATCGTTTGAATATGGTCCCAGTACAAAACCTGAAATTCATCCTATGGCAGTTGCCCTTCTACGTCACTTATTTGAGAAAGATGTAAAAGTATACATCACTTGTTTATGGCCTGATGGCCAGTTCATGGCTATGGAAGCCCTAGAGCAAGTGGCAGAAGACCAATACAATAAAGTGTACGGTGAAGATTATGTGCTTCTCGGTTTTAGACCCGGAAATGAAGCCGTTATCAAGGGTTTAGTTAGTAATCTTCGTAAAGTGTTTACAGTAGACGCCAATGGTAATTTCCTGGATGACATCCCAATGATGACCGGGATAAATCAGGTAGCTGATTTTGATTACCTATTTTCAGCATCTGCGGGATATCCTGGTACTGTTGAATGGGTCCAGTATGCTGCAGATCCTGTAGGAATAACCATGAGTACTGGAACCACTTCTATTCAAGTAAATGAAGTGATGCCTTATGTCCAATCAGGGCAGATCAAGGGTATCCTCGGCGGTATGCCTGGTGCTGCAGAATATGAATCCCTCATTGGTCAGGCTGGGATTGGAACCAGCGGTATGGATGCACAGTCTGTTGCTCATGTCGTCATCGTTGCTTTTATCATTTTCGGAAACATCTCGTTCTTTGTTGAACGAAGACGTTCCAAGAAATACTAGGAGGCTGGAATATGAACGGTTCTGAAATTTTTGGAGCATGGGTTGCAGTCTTTTTAACCCTAGGTATTTTTTCATATTTATACAAGGATAATCCTTTTTACAAAATTGCTGAACATGTGTTTGTAGGTGTCTCTGCAGGATACTGGATGTCCATGTTTTTCTGGACGCAAATTCAGCCAAATCTTTTTGGTCGATTGTGGCCCACACCCGATGGTGCTATTGCCGGCTTCTTTATGAAGATCTGGTATGGGATTTACAACCTCTTCGGATTTATTCTGCCTAGTGTCTTTCCTGATGGTGGTATAGATAAAGGCCATGGTAATCATCCCCATTTCCTCTATATCATACCCTTTGTATTGGGCATTATGATGTTGCTTTCTGTATCGTCAAAATTCAGTTGGATGGCTCGATTGGGTATTGCCTATACAGTAGGTATGGCGGCTGGTTTAAGAGCCTATGCTTTTCTGAATTCAAATGTTCTTGGTCAGATAAAAGGGACTGCTGTTTCTTTCGTTGATATGCCTTTCTTTAGCCTTACAGGAGTAAGTGTTTTCAATAATCTGATCATCCTTGTAGGGACGATTACTGGTCTACTCTATTTCTATTTTTCCAAGGAGCATAAGGGCAATTTTGGTAAAGTTACCCGAGTTGGAATTTATTTCCTTATGATTAGTTTTGGTGCATCATTTGGTTTTGCTGTCATGGGACGTATCTCACTACTGATTGGTCGATTTACAGATCTCATTACTTATGGTAGCTCAACATATAATTATGCCTCGCTCTGGGTTCTTTTGCTTATGATTGGTTTGTTGGCAGTATGGACCTTTAAAGGTAATAAGGAAGTGGCAAGCTAAGCCATTTGGTAGTTTAAACGTTTTTGTAGGGAGAAAAGGCTAATATGGCCGTTTCAATTACGCTGAGAAATATCATCAAGAAATATGATGAGAAGGCAGCTTTAAATAATGTAACCCTGGGTGTTGAAAAAGGGCATATCCATGCCCTGATTGGGACAACAGGTTCAGGCAAGTCGACCTTGCTGAGAGTCATAGCAACTTTGTGTGCCCCAACACTCGGCTCAGGCTATATCAATGGCCTCAATCTGGGGGCCAGACAGAATCAAATCCGTCACCAGATTGGCTACATGTCTCAGGACAGCCGCTTTGAACAATCGCTAACTTTGATGGAGAACCTGACGCTGCATGGGAAGCTGCATGGAATCGCTCAGGCAGATCTGATAAATCGCATATCTGGCTTTGTCCGACGTTTTGAAGTCGCTGATAGCCTGCATGCTTTCCCCAGAGAGGTGAGCTTTGGTACCCGTAGGAAAATGGAGTTTATCCGGGCTGTATTGCACAATCCTTCCATTCTCTTACTGGATGAACCTACTGCTTCCCTGGATCAGGGTTGTAAAGAACTCATGGAAGCCTTTCTCCGTGAACAAAAACTAAGATTCACTACCGTAATGGTTTCCAGCAACATTGATCAGGTTGAGCGTCTTGCAGATAGAATTTCCATTCTTGATGAGGGTCGCCTGGTTGCTGATGGAACCCTCAAGGAATTAAAAGAGACAGAGCGGGAAAACCGAATTCTTGATCTCATTTTATCAGAAACTCATGAAAGGGATTTTAATATCCTCGATGCATCACCCCATGTGGTCTCCTATACAGTCCAGGGAAATCACTATGAAATTATTACTGAAGTGGATATTCCCCCGGAGAAAATTACAGCCCTCTTTCACGAGAGAGTCGTAGAGGCCACGCCTCGTTTACCTGCATTGTCCGATATATTTAAACGGACGATCAGGGTGGAGGCTCTACATGAATAACGTATTAGCTGCCCTCTGGCATCGCGAATTGACCATTTATAAGCGTCAATTCACAACCATGGGTCTTTTGCCTGTGCTAACAGGCTTGATTTTCTTTTTTATGTTTTTCCTACCCTACAAATCGTTGTTGCCAAAAGCAGAGATGCTGGTTGTCATGCCAGCTCTGGTTCTAGATTCGCTTCTTTTAACTTTGTTGATTACGATTTATGAAACTACGGCACGATTTTACTGGGAGACCCAGAGAAGTAATGGCATGGCTAGTCTGTATGAAATGGGCCGTTTTCATCGACAACCCTCATTTTTTATTGCCCAGGGGATTATTAGTCTCGCGAAGGGGTTCACACATCTTGCAGTCGTTTGGGCCATTCTGGCTTTTGTGACTGAAATGTCTTTTGCAGCCATAAATTTCCAGGCGAGTATTGTATTTATTCTTATGGGAGCACTTCAAATTGTATCCTTGAGCAAGATTATCGGTCTCCTTGCAAAGCATGTTGACAGTTTGAGTAAGCTGCTTTATATCGGGCTTCTCCCCATTATGATGATCAGTGGATTGTTCCTTAGCAAAGGGGCACCAATGGATAAATATCCTGAAATCGCTTTCTACTTGCCTCCGTACAATTGGATGGCAGGTCTTGATATTGCCTTCCTTAGCGGAATGATAGATTATGGTTTTTTACTGATCTGTTTAATTGAGACTGCCTTCCTTATCTGGCTTTCAGCAACGTTTTTCCACCTGGATGGCGATAGTTGAAAATCTATCTAGCTGGGGCAATTGAAGCTGCTCCAGACGATGGAAAAGCATGGCGTGCCGAGATTACACAATTTCTTGATAGTGAATTTAGCATAGATGTGTTTGATCCTTCTCAACATGAGCAGGACTTTCTGACTCCCGAAGAGAAGGATAACTTCAGGAAGTGGAAAAGTGTTGATATTAAACGATTTAGGCCAGTTATTACAAAAATTATTGATCGAGATTTGGAGCAACTCCTGGAAAAATGCGATGCTGTTATCTGCTTGTGGGATGAGCATGTAATCCATGGAGGCGGGACTCACGGCGAGCTCACCCTGGCTTATGAGCATAAGATGCCAGTTTATCTCGTACTGGGTATGCCGCTGGAAAAAGTGTCCTCTTGGATCGTTGGATGCACGACTGAAATATTTTCAAATTTTGATGAAATGAAGCGGTTCCTGCTCAAAAACGGATTCAATAATAATATTGAATAACTGCTTGACTTTCAAATTAGACCCCTTACCTTTTTGACGTTATCCTAAGGTGGGTAAGGGTTTTAGCCCACTTGAGCCAATCCGCTGAGGTGCTGCTCAAGTCAACTGTAACTATTTAAATCAAAAATACAAAAACAAGGAGGAAACATTATGAACAAAGCTGAATTGATTGCAAAGATTGCCGATGATGCAGGGATCTCTAAAGTACAGGCTGAAAAAGCACTTGGTGCATTTACAGGCGCTGTTACAGATTCATTAAAATCCGGTACTAAAATTGCTTTAGTTGGCTTCGGAACTTTCGATGTATCAGCTCGTGCAGCTAGAGTTGCTCGTAACCCTCGTACAGGTGAACCGATCAATGTTCCTGCAATGAACGTTCCTCGTTTTAAAGCTGGTAAAGGTTTGAAAGACTCCGTCAACTAAAACTCTTTGCTATACATCAATTAGGAAAAGGGCGTGTTAATTCACGCCCTTTTTTGATTGGGAGAATGATCTCATGGAAGCCATCTTTCAAGTTTCTCTTGCAGCCATAACTCAAAACTATACCTATTTCCAAAAAAGAGTAGATCCAGCACAAGTCATCCCTGTCGTAAAAGCCAATGCCTATGGACATGGTGCACTGGAAATTACCCGACATCTCCACACCAAGTTAGGTGTACAAACCTTTGCTGTGGCCACACTCGAAGAAAGCCAGGAGCTGGCAGCTGTTTTCCCGGAAATATCAATCTTAATTTTTAGCAGAGTATTCCCATCAGAGCTCCCATCTGTACCAGAAAATGCCATTCTCACTGTGACTTCAATGGAAGATGCGCTGGCATTGTCAAAGAGTCAGATCAATGGGATCAGAGTTCATCTTAATGTAAACACCGGGATGAACCGGCTGGGTCTCTCTTCTGAGGAAGCTTTGGAGTTGATATCGGCAAAGGGTTCAAATCTGCAGATAGAAGGTGTGTATAGCCATTTCTCATCCTCTGATACCATCTCAGAGGTGGTTTACTCACAGCAAAACAGTGAGTTCAATTCATTGATTGAAAAATTACGTGCCGGGGGATTTCCGGGCTTGGTTCATATAGCCAATAGTTCTGCTGGATTACATGACCAACAGAACCCGTTTGATGCAATGCGCCTTGGCATTGGTCTATATGGCTACGACACCACTCCTGATGGTGAGCATCAAGCTAATCTGCAGCCAGCCATGATCATAAAGGCACCCCTCATTCGTGTGGCCCATATTCAAATGGGTGAGTCCGTAAGCTATGCCGAAAAATGGCAAGCTACCGTTGATACTAACATCGGTACGCTGCGTATTGGATATGGCGATGGTTACGCCAGGGCTTTGACCAATAGGGGAATGGTCTCATACAAGGGAAAGAGCTATCCGGTGGTTGGTACAGTCACCATGGATCATATTATGATCGACCTCGGTCAGGATATGCCACAAACTGGTGAAATGTTTGAAGTGATGGGTGGAGAAATTTCAGAAGTTCAGGTCAATTACATTGCTGAAATTCTAGCTACAATACCTTATGAAATATGTTGTGCGATTTCGGCTCGAGTGGAGCGTCAATATTAGACGAAGTTAAGATTCACATTTATCTATCTGATTCCATTATTCATATGCGTGACTTCTTAATTTAAAACCTGTTGAAACAACTAATTCGCTCAAGCTATTCTGTAAATTAATTTGTTTTTCCAAAATAATTAACCCGTTTGTTCATATATTTTACTAATCCGGTCTATCTCCTATAAAAAATGGTTGAATTTGCTGAAATATTTCTTAACTCCATGCCAGCATCAGGGTGTAGAAATACCTGACTTTGGTGGTCTTTTTATTATGCCTTCTGTCCAGGAATGCAAAAGGAGTTTTACGTGAATATATTAGTGATTGGTGGAGAGCAAACCAACGAGCTCGTCGATTATGGAAAAACCTTTCCCGACTCTCGAATTGATATCGCTAACTCAACAGAATTAACATCCAAGTCATTCAGTGAAAAACTACTCAGCTTTGAAGGGGAAATGCTTCTCCTTATAGATGCTCGCAGCGAAAAAATTGAATTCAAACAATCCGCAGCTGAATTATATGAGCTGGTAGCAGAAACATCTGATGATTGGTCGCTCATATACGCTGACTATGAAGTTGATGATAACGGACAGCTCGGTGATGAGCATTTATTGGACCACCATATCGGTCGAGTCCGCGACAATGCTGATTATGGTAAGGCCTGGGTACTCAATCTCGAGAAGCTGAAGGAAGTACTTCCACTGGCTGATTCTACCAAGCAGCATTTCTTGTATGAACTAAGGTTACGCCTCAGCGAAGTTGGGGAATTAGTACATATTGCTAATCGCTATGCTGGCGCACCCTATCGAATCAACAAGGCTGTTGGGGAGCAGAACGTATTTGACTACCTGCTAGCCGGCAAGGAATCGCAATTAGAACTAGAACAGATTGTTACTGATCATCTTAAAAGAATTGGTGCTTATCTGGCACCAGGTGCTCATTATTCAACAGTCCCTTATGCTAATAAGAAATACGATTTAACTGCCAGCGTAATTATCCCGGTAAACAATCGTCCTGAATTTATTGGTGCAGCTATCGACTCAATCCTGGCACAAACGGTACAGGATATTGAAGTCATAGTGGTTGTGAATGGCGGTGAGACAGATCCTACTATTCCTGCGGTTCAGGAATATCTACCTGGCGGAAGCAAATATGATTCTGCCAAACCTGAAGTTCAATTGATTGTTCTGGATATTAATAATATCGGACTTTGCTTGAATGCAGGCTTGAGACGAGCAAAAGGAAAATTTTACGTTCAATTGGATTCTGATGATCAACTCATCAATGATGCTGTTGAAAAAGTCACTCAGGTCTATGCATTGGACGACACAATTGCCATGGTTATCGGTTCTTATGAAGTCTGGGAGAAAGATTCAGATTCTGGTGAAATCAGCCGTATGGATTCCATTCCTGTAGTTACTCATGATGAATGGACTGAAGAAAATGGTCGCAATAATTTACTGCGTATCAATGGGGCAGGCGCACCACGCTCATTCTACATTGAAGCTGCCCGAGATATTGGTTTCCTGGATATGAATACATCAGCCTATGCCAGAAATTATGGTGAGGATTATGATTTTGTATCGCGTATGTGCGAACATCATCGCATTGGTCGCGTTTGGGATCCAATTTATAAAGTTATCAGACATGGTGGGGGTACAGATCACAACATTGATCGTGCAACCGTTGACCGGAATGACAATGCTAAAGATGAAATGCGTCGCGAAGCTATTTACAGACGTCAAATTATAATCGAGGTTGCAAATGGATGAAATTGTTCTAATTGGAATTGACGGAGGGGCTTCTAAAGTCCTGGTTCATAAAGTTGATATCCTGATTAACCCTATGCGCTTTGTGGCATTAAAACCATTTATTGAAGTGGCTTACAGTACGTCTGAATCATATAACCCTAAATTCAAGCCCATTGTCCTGTCTCGTCAGCTAAAAGAACACAATAGCGGTTCTGTTGTGCAAACTAAATCTGAGGCTGCTCAGGAAACTGCGCTTTTAGAGAGTTTTACCAAAGCCATTCGCACTATTCTTGGTGACAATGTGACCCAGGATGTTATTGTGGGTATTGGCCTGCCTGGTTTAAAGACCAAAAATGGGCGAGGTATTTCGGCCATGGCTAATGGTCCACGCATGCCAAAATTTCTGAATAAACTCGAGAAAAACCTGAAAAAAGAAGGTTATACCACCCTCAATCCAATCCAGATCATAGGTAGTGATGCTGATTATTGTGGTCTTGGAGAGCAATGGGGAGATGCCGGTGGAATGCGCGGTGTTAATTCTGCCTACTATTTTGGAGTGGGGACGGGTATCGCAGATGCCATGTTGTTAAATGGCAAGAATGTTCCTTTTGACGCCTGTAAATCCTGGATTGCTAAAACCTGGGAGATGATGGCAAACGAAGAAGAGAGCTATGAGAACTTGCTGTCTGCCAAAGGCATTCAAGCCCGTTATGCTGGACTCACAGAAACCACGGTAGAAGAATTGGATAAGGCTGAGATCTTTCCCTGGCAAATCTACGAACGAGCCCTGATTGGTGAAGAAGCTGCCATCGAGATCGTTGGTAATACTGCCCAGGCTTTGTCTGAGTTATTATTCCATCGCATACAGACCCTTGCTCTTGGAGCCCCTGAAACCTTCCTTAGAGATGCCAAGAGAACTCTGGAAGTAGAACATGAATACATCGGTGGCGTGTTTGAACGAATTGTTATCGGACAACGCTTGGGTAATATCTGGGAGTTTAAGAAATTTACACCTCTTCTGCTTGACCCCGTGAATGAAAAATTAGGTCGCATGATTCACTCCTCTAGTCTGCCCGCAGAAGTGAAGTCTCAATACTTGACCAAAACCAACCGTCTGAGGGATGACTTGATTATTCATTCTGAATTGAGACATGCCCCTGCCTTAGGAGCTGCCGTCGATGCCTATCTCGAGTGGATTGAACAGTGAGATAATCCGTGTAGGAATTGTTCTACCTGAAGACAAAATCCAGGAAATAACCATATCCTGGTCTCCCGAGCTTGAGCTCGAATCAAATATTCCCGATCTTAAAGATGTTCATAACATTTCCCTTATTGTTGAGAACGATGGCATTTCCGTCAAGAATCTTCCCAATAGTTCAACGCAAGCCACAATCGCCCTTGCCTGTCCTGATCAGGTTGAGTCTCTTTCAACAAAATATGGATTTCACGTTGATTCTGTGGTAGCTGGACGCGGTTTCCATTGGGAAAAAAGGATTGTAGTGGATCTGCCAGGGAAACTTGATATATCTATTCAGGATGGCTCCCTAAAAGTGATCAACTTTGTTAATGTTGAAGCCTATGTAGCTTGTGTTGCAACATCTGAAATGGGGTCAGAAGCTCCCTCAGATCTTCTGGCAGCACAAACTGTGGTTGCACGCTGTTGGTCGCTGGCACTTGCCGAAGCCAAGCATCTCGCTGATGGCTATGATGTTTGCAATGATGATTGTTGCCAGCGCTATCAGGGAACGACTTATCTTACAACTCATTCTCTGAAAGCTGCCATCGAAACCCGTGGAGAAGTTTTAGTCTATGACGGGCAGGTCATTGATGCACGTTACTCCAAGAATTGCGGGGGAATGGTTGAAGCCTATGATACAGTCTGGGAGGGAGGCAAGGTTCCTTACCTCATCCCTCTCTGGGATGGACCAAAACAAAAACCTGGGTATGCAGTAGACGACTTTGAAAAACATTATGCTTACAATGAGGCCTACTGTTCATCAAAAAGATTTGAAAATGTGAACCTGGCAGGCATGCTGGGGAAGGTCGATGTCTCTGGGAGCTATTATCGTTGGGAGCAAGTCATGACCAAAGCTGCCATCCTGGAAAATTTGAAAAAATATACTGGATTGGTCTGGTCTAGCATTGACGATATACGTGTCATGGAGCGGGGTCCCAGTGCCAGAATTAAATACTTATTTCTCGTCGGTACAGATGAAAATGGCAAAATGGCTGAACAAATGGTGAAATCAGAATATGGTATTCGTCAAATGTTTAGTGATTCATTTCTGTACTCTTCAGCATTTGTAATCAAGAATGCTGAAACCCTCATGGATGATGATCATATTGTATTGAGAGGGGTAGGTTGGGGACATGGGGTTGGCTTATGTCAGATGGGTGCGCTGGGAATGGCTCTGATCAATATTGGCTATAAAGATATTCTCAAACATTACTATCCCGGTACCAAACTGACTTCCCTTAACTAGTCGGTCACTGCTACTATGGCGGAGATAGACTCTCCCGGTCTTTAGCTTTTTATTGTGGTCTCACCCAATTGGACAAGATCAATCTGTTATGTGTTGGTAAATGCTTTTAACTAACCTAGTTTGAATCAACAACCCGGAGCAAAGATTTATGCAACATCGAACCATTTCTTTTCGAAGACTGATCACAATTGCGAGCATCTCATTGATGCTGGTTCTTCATTCCTGTGTGAGTGTCGCACCACCTGCCGTGGCAACAGTACCACCTGCTCCAATCGCGCCCCAAGAGCCTTCCGAATTTGTCAAATCAGGCCTGGAAGTATTTCTAGCCCAAGATCACAGCAAGGATAGTCTCAGGTATGGACTCTTAACCAACCAGACCTGTGTCAATCGGGATTTGGTCCATGGTGTCGAGCTTCTGCCTCAGGTTATTGATCTGGTGTTAATACTATCTCCAGAACATGGATTATTTGGTGCCGAAAACGCGGGGGACAAGATAGAGAGCGAGACAGATCCAGTTTCTGGAATTCAATCTCTTACTACTTATCGCAAGAAACCGCCAGAGATTGCGGACATGTTGGGAGATATTGATGTGGTGCTTTTCGACATCCAGGATATTGGTGTTCGCTCCTATACCTACATCTATTCCATGGCTTATCTCATGGAAGCCACAGCCATCGCTGGGAAAAAAGTGGTAATTCTCGATCGTCCCAATCCCATCAACGGCATTCAGATGGAAGGCAATATCCTTGATCCCGGGGTTTCAAGTTTTGTAGGACTCTATCCAATCCCATATCGTCATGGGATGACAACTGGCGAGCTCGCTCAGTTATTCAATTCAGAATTTGATATTCATTGCGAACTAGAAGTCGTACCCATGGATGGATGGACCAGAGATATGTGGTTTGATGAAACCGGATTGCCCTGGATTCCAACTTCACCGCATGTTCCAGATGCAGCCACCATTTTACCCATGATTTCAACGGGTACCTATGGAGAACTCGGCAAACTTTCTGAAGGGGTGGGAACAACCATTCCTTTCGAATATGCTGGCGGTCCCTGGATAAAAGATCCCCATACATTTGCGAAGACGCTACAGGAAAATGCAGGTGGGGGAATCATATTTAGACCCACATTCTTCAAACCTTATTATGGAAGACACAAAGGTCAGATCTGTGGCGGGGTCCAGCTTTTTGTGACTGATAGAGATGTTTATTCGCCTTACCTTGTCGGTCTCCAGATTATGGCCACCCATCAGCAGCTCTATCCAGATGTGGATTTATTCGAGAATAAAAACCGCTTTAATATGTTCGCCAAGGTGATGGGCTCAAGAAAGATCCAGGAAGAGATCCAATCAGGCGCTAATCCGCGAGAGATGCAGCAAACCTGGCTTGATGAGCTTAATGACTTCGCAGAAATGCGTCAGAAGTATCTATTATACAATTAACCCTTTTCGGAGGTGGTTCCATCTTAAGTAAAATCCAAGTATCAGTTCTGAGCTTGTTTCTGGTAAGCACACTTCTTTATGGTCAGAATGTGCTGGATAAGCCTCATGCCCAACATGTTGCTCAGTTTGGCAATGTTGAAATCGATCAGGAGGGTGGATTTACAGGATATCCGCGAGATTTGGTACCGCGGAACGCCTTAAGAGATCCAAGTCATGTTGTTTTTGGATACCACCCCTATTGGAACGGCACCGCCTGGGAAAATTATGCCTATGACTTTTTGAGTCATGTCGCCTGGTTTGGGTTAAACATGAGCAATAGCGGCAATATCACCAATGATCATGGTTGGCCGGTTAATGGTCTCGTCGATCTGGCCCATAGTCGTGGTGTGAAGGTTATAGTCACCGTTACTAATTTTGACAATGATGGCATAGGAATTCTGCTGGGCAATGCAACATATCGTCAAAATGCCATCGATAATCTTATCGCAGCAGTGATCCAGGGAAATGCTGATGGTGTTAACATTGACTTCGAGTTTGTACCAGCTGCAGCAACTGCAAATTTTAATACCTTTATTCATGATCTGACTCTGGCTTTTCATGATCAGATTCCAGGATCTGAAGTAAGTATTGCCATGCCCTCTGTAGATTGGTCCAATGCTTATGATTATAACTATCTTTCAGACAATTGTGATGGGCTCATGATCATGGCTTATGGGTATTACTGGTCAAGGAGTTCGCGTGCAGGTCCTAATTCGCCCTTATATAGCGGGCTTTCAAGTTGGTATATCAGTCGCACAATACAGGACTATTTGACCAAAACAGGGCAGGATGGTTCGCAACTCATTCTGGGTCTACCCTGGTATGGCAGAGATTGGCAGGTTACCAGCTCAGCAATGAATGCCTCGGTTGCCCGGGATGCCTTAGGTGAAATTATTCCAGGTGTATCTATTTTCTATCCGTCTGCTGAGACCAATGCCCAGGCCTATGGAAAGCAGTATCATACTGGTGTAGCAGCTGCCTGGTATAACTATAACAATGGTCAGCAACACCAGGTATGGTACGATGACTCCACCAGTCTGGCCACAAAATATCAATATGCTGTAGATATGGATATCAAAGGAGTGGGTATTTGGGCCCTCGGTTATGATGGAGGTCGTGCTGAAATATGGGGTGGTCTGAGCGACATATTTGGTGCCACTGCACCACCACGGACCTCGAGATACTTCACAGTTAAAAATCTGGGAAATGGTACTGTGCTGGTACATTGCGCCTTTTCTCTCTTTACGGATAATTATAAGGTTTACGTGAGTGGAGATGGCAATGATTTTACACTCATGGATAGTTCAGAAACACAGGATATCCTACTTTCAAATCTATGGGAAGGACAGGTGGCCTATCTGAAGGTGAGAAATTCAAATGCCTATGGCAGCAGTGATTTCTCTGAAGTACTTGCCACAACTGTCAATATTCAGCATGAATCCAGTATGCTTGTTATCCAAGGTTTTGAGCGTACTTCTGATACTGAAAATAATTTTGACTACATCATTGAACATGGATCTGCAATTCAGGCCAGCGGTCGTCTATTTGATGCCGCAAGTAATGATGCTGTGGAAGCCAATGCAATTGATCTGTCAGATTATGATGTTGTAGACTGGATAAGTGGGGAAGAAGCGACCGGTACGGTTTCATTTTCTTCCACTGAACAAGCACGTATCAAGACATATCTCGAGCAGGGAGGGCGGATATTTATTTCAGGCTCGGAGATTGGCTGGGACCTTGAAGAAAATGGTAGTGAAAGTGATATAGATTTTTACCATAACTACTTCAAAGCAGACTACATAACTGATGATGCCGAGTCTTATGCCATATCTGGTACATCAACTGGCATATTTTCTGATATGGCCGGGGTAACATTTGATGACGGTTCCCAGGGCACATACGATGTCGATTTTCCCGATGGGATTAAACCCTATGGCGGATCATTGCACAACTTACTTTATGATGGCAGCGATTATAATAGCCAGGGGGGTGCTGGCATACAGTACCTTGGCAGTTTTGGTGAAAGTACAGCTTTAGGTGGAATTGTATATATCGGTGTCGGATTTGAAGCGATATATCCAGAAAGTACAAGAAACACTGTTATGTCAACAGTCCTGGATTATTTGGAGATATCTGTGGATGTTGATCCCCCTATCCAGTACCCCGCTGCCCTGCAAGTTTCACAGGCTTATCCCAATCCTTTTAATGGGTCTTTTGCAATTGATGTATACATTCCCGAGGCCAGTATCCTGACCGTTGAGCTTTATAATTTGAAGGGACAATTGGTGAGGAGTGTTGAGCAAGAGGTTTATACCGGGTCGAACCATGTTATATTCGCAGGTCTCAACAACTCACTTGCCAGTTCAGGTGTGTACATCCTTAAGGTTAAAAATGGGATCCAGTTTTATACACAACGGATTACCTGCTTGAAATAGGAACAGAAATGAAATCATGTTTTAAACTCCTTCTACTCGGTTTAATCACTCTCGGACTATGGTCATGCGCGTCTTCGCCTTCAGGTAGCCCGCAGCAAGAGATTCCTGGTCCCCATGAAGATCAACAATTGGAAATGGGATTAACTGATGTTCCTCAAGAAAAAATTATTGTCCACACAGGCTTGGATGTATTGGAAAAAATGAGGTTTGAACCGCTCCTCGGGAAAAATGTAGGTGTGGTTACCAACCATACCGCTGTGAATAAAAAAGGAGCCCATCTCGTTGATTTGTTGCATGCGAGTAGTGACATCTCCATCAAAGCTATTTTCGCACCAGAGCATGGATTTAGAGGAAAAGAGCAAGGCGGTGACGCCATTCCAGGCAGTATAGACCCAAACACGGGTGCTCCGATTCACAGTCTCTATGGTGCTCAGCGTGAACCAAACCCGGACATGTTAAAGGACATTGATGTTCTGCTCTTTGATATCCAAGATGTAGGTACTCGTTTTTACACCTATATCTCAACTATGGGTTATGTTCTTGAAGCTGGTGCCAAATATGATATCCCAGTGATGATATTGGATCGTCCCAACCCCATTGGGCGTCGTATAAATGGCAATGTCCTCGATGAAGGTTTTGAAAGTTTTGTGGGACGCTACAAAATTCCTATTCGCTATGGATTGACCATGGGAGAGCTGGCTCGCATGATAGTAGGTGAAAAAATGATAGCTGGTCTAGAACCATTGGAGCTCCACGTCGTGGAATGTGAGGGTTGGACGGGTGATTTGTACTGGTCCCAAACTGATCTCACTTGGTTACCACCTTCACCCAATATGCGAAACACCAATGAAACTTTAACCTACCCAGGTCTCTGTCTACTTGAAGGTGTCAATATTAATGAGGGTCGTGGTACTGAGTTTCCCTTTGAATACATCGGAACCCCATACATGGATGGAAAACTCCTGGCCAGAGAACTGCTGGCGACTGGGCTTGAAGGATTCAGCGTTGAGCCTGTTTCCTACATACCAGTAGATATGCCTGGTGCCGCTATGAACCCACTTTTTGAGGGTGAAGTTGTCAATGGGGTTAAAATTGTTGTCACCGACCCAGATAAATACAAAGCAGTAGATTTTCTGATTCACCTCCTGGTCATAACCAAAAAGAATTATGCCACAGAATTTGGCTGGAGAAGCTCCCGTGGTCCTGACCGTTTATGGGGAGGATCAGCGCTCCGCGAGATGGTGGATGCAGGAAAGACAGCCGATGAAATCATTGCAAGTTATCAATATGAATTGCTGGAATTTGAAGCCATTCATTCCAAATACCTGATATACTGATATTAAAATAGATAAACTGCCTGAGATGATCACAACGTGAAGGATATCGTAATGAGTACTGACAAAGCCTCCAAAGCAGGTTCACCCTGGACCTGGATTCCATCCCTCTATTTTGCTGAAGGAATTCCATACATCATCGTCATGTTTGTGGCCAGTGATATGTATAAAACACTTGGTGTCCCTAACTCAACTTTGGCTTTTTGGACAGGCCTGCTCTATTTACCCTGGGTGATCAAACCATTGTGGAGTCCCTTTCTGGATATGTATTCCACCAAACGCAACTGGATCTTCTGGATGCAATTGGTTCTGGCGATCATGTTTTTTGGTGTCTCTCTTGCTCTCCACCTGCCCTGGTGGTTCCCCATGACAATCTTTTTTCTTTGGGGTATGGCCATTTCATCCGCTACCCATGATATTGCTGCTGATGGATTCTATATCCTTGGTCTTAATGAGCATGACCAGGCATTTTTTACAGGTATTCGTTCGACTTTCTATCGTCTGGCCATGATCGCCGGGTTAGGTCTTTTAGGAATAATAACAGGTCTGATCATTGACAATACGGGTCTTGAAACTGTTAAGGTGGATATCCATTCAGTACCATCAAGTGAAATCACTGAGGTGATGACCGAGGCAGATATCATCATCCCAGAACAGAACGATGGTGAATCCAAAATAATTATCTATCCAGAGGTTATCAATGTTCCACTTCCAGGTGGAACCCTGGATTCCACCAATATCTTCTTTATCCTTTCAGCTCCCCCTGAGGAGAGTGTGGTTATGAGTTTTGGCCAGAAGAAAGGAAGTCAGGATATTAGTCTGGTGACTTCGGGTATTTTAGAATTCGACGCGAATAACTGGAATATCCCTCAAAAGCAAACCCTCAAGGTCATTGGGAATTTAACCGTACCTGCTGAAGCGAAATTTGAAGCTAAAGCTGGAAATGTGCCCTTTGGTTGGTCTGTATCTATCGCCTTCCTTGGCGGACTATTTGTCATCTTTGCCCTTTACCACAAGTACATGTTGCCACGACCTGTCCGTGATATTCAAAAGGACCCTGCTACTCAAAAGGATTCTTATTTGGAGATATTCTCATCCTTCTTTAAAAAGGAGGGTATCGTAGCCTCAGTGTCCTTCATGTTACTCTATCGCTTTTCTGAAGCACAACTCACCAAAATGGCTTCGCCCTTTTTATTGGACGCCAGAGAGAATGGTGGATTGGCCCTCTCCCTGACGGAAAAGAGTTTTGCCTATGGTACGGTTGGCTTATTGGCTCTTGTCATTGGTGGGATCAGTGGTGGAATCCTGGCATCTCGACACGGTCTGAAGAAATGGATCTGGTGGATGGCACTGGCTATCAATTTACCTAATACTGTCTATATCTTTATGTCTTACACCATGCCGTCTAACCTGTATCTGATTAATTCCATGATAGCCATTGAACAGTTTGGCTATGGCTTCGGGTTCACGGGCTACATGTTGTACATGCTGTATGTGGCAGGACAAGGAAAACACGAGACGGCGCATTTTGCCCTGACGACGGGCTTTATGGCGCTGGGTATGATGATTCCAGGAATGATCAGTGGATATATTCAGGAATTCCTGGGGTATCAACATTTCTTTATCTATGTCATCCTGTGTACCATCCCCAGTTTTATAGCACTCTATTTTATCAAAATTGACTCTGGATTTGGAAAAAAAGTAGAAGCGAAAACATAGTCTCTCAGACATTTCAGACGAAAGGATAACTCATGGCTCTCTCATTTTTAGATTGGTCAATCATTGTTGCATACATTGCTTTTTCAATGGGTGTTGGCATCTTTTTTTACAAGAGAGCTGCTGGTTCAACCAGCGAATATTTCATGGCCGGAAGAACCTTGCCCTGGTGGGTGGTTGGGACCTCTATGGTGGCAACTACATTCGCAGCAGATACACCACTGGCAGTGACGGAATTTGTTCGTGGACCGGGTATCTGGCAAAATTGGTTCTGGTGGAATCAATTGTTGGCTGGACTCTTGGGTGTTTTCCTATTCTCCAGACTGTGGAGAAGGGCAGAGGTACTTACCGATAATGAATTGATTGAAATACGATACTCAGGCAAACCGGCAGCCGGCTTACGTTTATTCAAAGTTGGTTTCTTTGCTATCCTGTACAATTTCATTGTCATGGGCTGGGTGATCAATGCCATGGCTTCCATTGCAGCTGTTATGCTGGATGTGGACAAGTGGGCCGCTGTCTGGATATGTGTCGTCATTGCGGTGATCTACTCCTTACTCTCGGGTTTTTGGGGGGTTGTCATCACTGATTTAGTTCAATTCGCCATTGCCATGGTGGGGTCGATTGCTCTGGCGATTATTGCTGTGAATTATGTCGGTGGAATGGATGTTCTCTTAGAGAAATTACGATATTTTACTGGTGAACACGCCAATATTGAAGCCAACATTCAACAGGTGACGTCCCAACTCGCGGTCGCCACAGATTCATTGCGAAGCGTGGAGCTAGGTGCTTCCCTGGACGGCTTAAAGCAACAACTCTCCCAAACACCCATCGTAAATGAAAATACGCTAAGCTTTATACCGCCAGTGCCTGAGGCTGGGTTCTTCACAATCGCTTTTTGGGAATCACCCTTCTCACAATTCCTGGTCTATATGACCATATTGTGGTGGTCCATGTATAATACTGATGGTGGTGGCTATATCATCCAGCGTATGGGCTCAGCAAAAGATGAACGCCATGCCCTGGCAGCGACCTTGTGGTATCAAACTGCTCACTATGCATTAAGAGTTTGGCCCTGGATTGTGGTTGCATTAGCCTCAATAATCATGTTTACTGATCTGAGCGCGCATGAACTTGGTACCAAAGCAGCATATCCTCTGGTCATGAAGGAGTTGTTGGGTAGTGGGATGCGAGGCATCCTGGTAGTCTCATTTTTAGCAGCATTCATGTCCACAATTGACACGCATTTGAATTGGGCTGCTTCATATATCATTAATGATGTTTACAAACGTTTTCTCAAACCTGAATCTGCCTTTACTAACCATGAATCCGCCCAACGTCACTATGTGGTGATCTCGAAGATTACTACGGTTGTCCTTATGATTGTGGCAGCTTACATCGCCATGCAGATGCAAAGCATTGAAAAAGCCTGGAAATTTATGGCCGCCATGGGAGCGGGGATTGGTCTTGTCATCATCTTACGCTGGTTCTGGTGGCGTATCAACGCCTGGTCCGAGATTACTGCCTTGTCTGTTTCCCTGTTAATGGCAATCGTTTTCGAAGTTGTAGCATATTTTCAGACGATTGGAACTGGCCTGGAGTATGAATTATTTGGTCCTGATCCTGTTTTCTTCGGGATTACCATGAAATTCCATTTGAAGTTGTTAATTATTGTGCCTGTTTCCATCATCGCATGGGTTTCGGTGACATTTCTAACCAAACCGGAAAGTGAAGAAACGCTGGTGGGCTTTTACCAAAGAGTGCAGCCAGGTGGATGGTGGGCGCCGATACAGTCAAAGGTCACCCATACCCTGCAACCCGTATCAAAAGGCTTTTTGGGAAACTGGGTCGCTGGTGTGGCCATGATCTGGGGCTTGACCTTCGCCATTGGACACATGATCTTCGGTAATTGGGGGATTGGGATTGGTCTATTCATTCTCGCTCTGGCAGGATTTGCCTGGATGTGGAAATTTACCATTTCAAAAATTACTATTTAGCGATATTGGAGGAGCCTTTCGAAGGTTTAAAACCTTCGAAAGGTTAAGCAAAACCAAAAATCCATATAACCATGCACCTACGCTGGTATAAAACCCTCACAAGGCTTTCACATACGAACCTTTGAGCTTACCAGCGCTGAGTTGTCCTATGATAAATTACTTCGGATACTGACTGATCAGCCTATATTGATTACGAAGTCTTAAACATCTCAGAAGAATAAAGAGCCAATAACTTATTACAGCTATTGCTGTATTGGTACACAGAGAGGATAACTCATGGATAAAGCCAAAAAAGGAATCTGGGGCTGGGCAATGTATGATTGGGCAAACTCAGCATTTGCCACCACAGTCATGGCCGGATTTTTCCCAATATTTTTTAAAAGTTATTGGAGCGCCGGTGCAGATGTTAATGTCAGTACAGCCCAATTAGGTGCTGCCAATTCCATTGCAAGTCTCATTGTCGCATTAATGGCTCCCATTTTAGGCGCTATTGCTGATAAAGGATCCGCCAAGAAAAAATTCCTCATCTTTTTTGCCTATCTCGGTGCCCTCATGACCGCCGGTCTTTTCCTTGTACAGGAAGGTAATTGGCAAATGGCAATTTTCGTATATGTCATGGGTATTATCGGGTTTTCTGGGGCTAACATTTTTTATGATGCACTACTTCCCAGTGTCACCTCAGAGGAAAATATTGATCGTATCTCCGGTCTGGGTTTTGGAATGGGATATCTTGGAGGAGGTGTTCTTTTTGCCTTGAATGTTGCCATGACACTCTTTCCTGAGACCTTTGGATTATCGGGTGCAGCTCAGGCGGTGCGGATATCATTCATTTCTGTGGCACTCTGGTGGGGTCTATTCACTCTATTCACTATTTTTTGGGTGGAAGAGAAGAAGACAGAAGGCACCATGGGTGGCATAGCGGTCATTAAAGCTGGCTTTAAACAGTATCTTGATACCTGGAAGAAGATCAGGCATCTGCAGACTGTCTCAATATTTTTGCTGGCCTACTGGTTCTATATCGATGGTGTAGACACCATTATCAGAATGGCTGTAGACTATGGCATGTCCATTGGCTTTGAATCAAATGACCTTATTATTGCTCTACTTATCACTCAATTCGTGGGATTCCCTGCAGCCATAATTTTTGGAAGGCTTGGTGAAAAATGGGGTGTTAGGAAATCCATTTATCTGGCAATATTCGCATACATTATTATCACTTTTTATGGTGTCATCATGACCAAACCAATCGAATTCTATGGTCTTGCCATTGCAATTGGGTTGGTTCAGGGTGGTATCCAGGCTTTGAGTCGTTCATACTACTCAAGACTGATTCCCAAGGGTCAAGAAGGTGAATTTTACGGTTTCTACAATATGTTAGGAAAATTTGCCGCTATTCTTGGTCCACTCCTGATTGGTGTCGTGGGCTTAACCATAAAGGGAACCCTGGGACCATTGGCAAGTACACCAGAGCAGCAGTTGGCCATCGGTCAAATTGCCTCACGGTGGGGTATTGGATCTGTAGTCATACTCTTTGTTATTGGTGCTATCCTTTTCAAATTTGTCGATGAAGAAGAAGGCAAACGAGAAGCCGCCTATATTGAGGAACATTCAGAATAAGTACTCATACATTTGATATAAAAGCCCCGGAACTATCCGGGGCTTTTTTTGTACTATTACAGCGAAGATTTGCTACTGGAGGTCTCAGAATTAAGGGTGTCTTTGTACTAGACTATCTTCGATAATTATTTCTGTCTTGCTTGAAGCGCTTATATTTGCGTCGAAAGGATCTATGAACATGAAAATACTTGAACTCATCCAACTTCCTGTCGGCGTAGCCATACGCTGGGATGATGGGGATGAAGCACTAATTGATTATCATAAACTCCGAGACGCTTGTCCCTGTGCAAATTGCTCAGGCGAAAGCGATCTCTTTGGACATAAAACCTTTGGCTTGCCCATGTTGAAAACAGCCAGCACCTATGAGCTGCAATCTTTTCGATGGGTGGGACATTACGCCATTCAATTTACATGGGCAGATCGCCATGATGCTGGAATTTATACTCTGAAGCTTTTAAAGGCTCTCGGTGAACCAGACGAAGAATAATCAGCCCCAAAGAAGGGATTCAAATCTCTTCTCGCGGATATTTGTGGCCGGTGTGATCATTCTGGCAAGTATTGGATTACACAGTATTGCCTGGGAATTGTGGCAGGGAGAGGTGGTCTCAACTTTTGAACGGTTATTGGCCACAAGTATTATTCTCGTGATAGTGGCAGCCTTGATCTATGTCATTATTCAACGTATAGAAATGCGTAAAACTGAAAAATTCAGGAGAGAAAAATGGTAGCATGGTATACAACAGAGTCCGTGGCGGGAAAGCAAATATCAAAACATATCGGTGTGGCAACCGGTAGTACCATCAGGGCTCGTAACATTGGTAGAGATATTGTAGCCGGTTTGAGAACCCTGATTGGCGGTGAAGTTCCAGAATACACAGAAATGATGGCGCATGCTCGAAATCAAGCCATTGAACGCATGCTGGAAAAAGCTGATGATATGGGAGCGGATGCAGTCGTTGGTGTACGCTTTTCTACTGCAATGATTATGCAGGGAACTGCTGAAGTCATGGCCTTTGGAACAGCTGTAAAATTATAGAAGCCGATATTGAAATTCAACTTACGCCCTGAAGAGCTCGTAGGTACCATTACCGCGAAAAGATTGAATACAATTAAAGAAGTTGTCAGTAATCGGCAATTCGATCTAACTGTCATTCTCGAAAATATTCATGATCCTCACAATGTAGCTGCCATTTTCAGATCTGTCGATGCAGTTGGTATTGATGAAGTTCAACTACTCTATACTAAAGAGAGTTTTCCTGCTCTACATCCTAAAGTCACCACCGGTGGCGGGAAATGGGTCAAACAGAATAAATATCGTGATCCAGAGAAGCTGGCTGCAGATTTAAAGCAGAGGGGCTTCAAAATTTATACGACCCATCTTGCCGCAGATGCGGTATCCATCCATGATATTGACTGGACACAACCCTCTGCAGTTATCCTTGGGAATGAAAACCGTGGGGTATCTTCAGAAATGACCCAACTTGCCGATGCCAACATTGCCATTCCTATGTTCGGCATGGTTAAAAGCCTGAATGTGTCGGTGGCTACAGCAGTGGTTCTCTTTGAAGCCTGTCGGCAACGAATTGAGAGCGGGAAATATCCAAATCCAGAATCAAGCCCTGAATTCCTGGAGCAAATGACGGATGATTGGGTAAATATTAAGATCAACAAGCGTCGGCGACTGGAATGAACATAACCCCACTTTTAATGGGGTTCTATTTCATGCTTTGTTCTCCCTGATCAGAAATAATGCAGGAGACATACCGACTTCATTAAAAAGAAGGTTTGCTGTTAGCACGCAGACAGGTATGTTGTCAATCTTCTTAGTGTCTGTTTGAAACCCATGTAAGGAAATTAGTTTTGAAAAATAATTTTGGCCCCATTCTCAGATCGTTCCCTAAACAATCACGCATACTGCTCCTCATTATGATGAGTTTTGCTTCAATGCATGCAGCACCCCCAGATGCAGACAGTATGATGACAGAAATTGGTGCCATGGCCTATATTAGCGCATCAGAAGGTCGGGATGCGATTTTTATCAGGGATGCAGTAGGCGAAAGTATTATTTATACTTGTATATCTCAAAATGTAATTATTCTCACTCCCTCAGTCAGCCCTGATGGGAAGTTTATAACTTTTGTGGTGGATAATGGCCGCAATCAAAAGACAATCCACATTTTAGGACCCATCCAAAAAGTAAATACTAAATGGCAGGCCCATGACCTTGAGGTCATAACAGTAAGAGGGGGCGCATGGCCAGTATTCAAGGATGATCAATCCGTGTACATGTCTATGCCGGAGCAGACCTCGTTGTCCAATGACGGCACATCGAACATCTACCTGATCAATGACGAGGAGATTTTGCAAATCAGTGACAACCAGGGTGAATCAACCCATATCTGGCCTCTCATGCATCCAAATGGTGAAGCGCTGATTTATCGCTACATACCCCAAACCGATGAAATGGGCGAAACTGCTGAACCTGTTAAATCCGTTCTGCATGATTTAGAATCTGGAAGCAGTGAGATGCATTTTGTGGATCAATTTGTTTATCTGGAACAATGGGTGAGCCTGGAAGAGATACTTTTCTCATTTAGAGATAAGGATCAGAATGGGAATCGGATTTACGCCCTCTACAATCCAGATACTAGAGAAACCAGAGAGATTTATCGCAATAAATCAAGACAGGGCGCCTTGTCCAGCGAATCTCGGTTTCTGGCTACCATTCGCCCAGTCCCTGAGGGGAGTCTACAGTTTGATATCTTTGTGACTGATCTGATTTCCAAGACAGAAATTAATCTGACGCAATCACCCAGACAGAGTGAAAGTCTGATTGGCTGGATTCGATAACTCAAATTAATATTAAAAAATATTGATAACTATTTAATAAGTAATGAATTAACCATGTTGATTACTTAGAAATAAATCGCCACAATATATTGTCGAAATCTATCCTGAATTCTTGTTCAAATTCCCACTTTTTACAGCATAAACCTTGAGTCGCGAGCCCCCTAAACTATATTGCATAGCTTCATTTCACTTGGACTTTTAAAGATAGGGAATTCGCACTGATGGCTGTTAAGATTGGAATCATAGCTGAGCATAAACCTGGGGAAGGTCGGATACCCCTGACCCCTAAGCAAATAACACAATTACGCCTGGAAAATCCTGACCTCACAATCTCAGTCATGCCATCTGAGCAAAGGGTATTTCTGGATGATGAATTTCGCTCATCAGATATCCCCATGTCTCAGGATTTAGCAGATGCAAATCTGGTTATGGCAGTAAAAGAAATTGATGTGAAAGATATCCGAGGCAATCAGGCATATCTTTATTTCTCCCATACCATAAAAGGGCAAGACTATAATATGCCCATGTTGCAACACATCCTTGATACAGGTGCAACCTTGCTGGACTACGAACTTATTCGAGATGAAAGCAACCGTCGTCTGGTGTTTTTTGGTCGCCATGCCGGACTGGCTGGAATGGTGAATACCCTCTGGTCCTATGGACAACGCCTCAAAGTGTTGGGTACTGATAGTCCATTTCTCCAGATCAAGCAGGCTCAAGATTATGCCAATCTGGAAGAGATTAACCTTTCACTTCAAATATTGGGGTCAGAAATAAGTCGCTGGATGGCGGACAAGCCTGCCATAGTTATCGGTGTGACCGGTTATGGCAATGTCGCCGGGGGAGCTCAGGAAATCCTGGCCAACCTACCCATACATGAGATGAGTGCAGAGGAACTACTTGCAGCGGATTTAGATGCGCTGCATGGTCAACTTATCAAAGTAGTGTTTAAAGAAAAAGACATGTTTGAACCCATAGATTCCAATACTGAATTTGAACTTCAGGAGTATTTCAATCACCCAGAAAAGTATCAGGCTAAATTTCAACCCTATCTTAAAAAAATGCACATGCTGGTGAATTGCATTTACTGGGATACACCTTATCCGAGACTTGTGACACTTGAAGATATTAAAGCTCACTACGAGTCAGATAAAACCCTCATGGTGGTAGGTGACATTACCTGTGATATCGATGGCGCGATCCAGTTCAATACTGGGGCTACCTTGAGCCCAGATCCCGTCTATATCCACGATATACATTCGGGTGAGAAAGTAATGGGTTTTGAAGGTGAAGGACCGCTGGTTATGGCCGTGGACAATCTACCCACAGAATTGCCACGTGAGGCCTCTGAAGCCTTTGGTGAGGCACTTATTCCCTTTGTGTATGCAATGGGAGCATGTGACTATTCAGAGCCCTTTGAAAGCCTTGATCTTCCTGCTGAAGTGAAAAGAGCTGTTATTGCCCATGCTGGAAAATTGATCCCTGATTTTGAAATGTTGAAAAAATATCTGAAAGCCTAATGAATTCAATGAGCAAAAACGTACTTATTCTGGGTGCTGGTCTCGTTTCTCAGCCAATAATTGACTATTTATTTAAGAACACGGATTTCTATCTCACCGTGGCAGATATCATAGAGGAAAATGCCGCCAACGCCATAGATAATCACCCCCGAGGGAAATCGGCAGCTCTGGATGTTAATAATGCAGATCTTCTCGGCCAATTAGTGGCAAAGTCAGACCTGGTGGTGTCACTTTTACCGTATACGCTCCATGGCATTGTAGCCAAACATTGTCTCCAGGCTGACAAACATATGGTCAATGCATCTTATGTTTCGGAGGAGATGAAATCCTTTGATGCCGAAGCCCGCCATAAAAACTTACTTTTTCTGTGTGAAATTGGACTCGATCCCGGTCTTGATCATATGTCAGCCATGCAGATCATCAACTCCGTTCAGAAGCGGGGAGGGAAGATCGACGAGTTCGTATCCGTATGCGGCGGTTTACCTGCGCCTGAGGCCAATACTAACCCATTTGGATACAAATTTTCATGGAGTCCCAAAGGGGTCCTGTTGGCAGGCAATAATCCTGCACAATATATCGATGGGGGTGCCTTAAAAAAAATCAGTGCTCAGGATTTGTTCCATTCAACCGATCCGATGAAAATTGGGGGACAGGATTTCGAAGCCTATCCCAATCGAGATTCCACATCCTATGAAGGAATCTATGGGCTTGAAGGTATTAATCTGCTTATGCGCGGCACCTTGCGCTACGCAGGTTGGCATAAAATGATCCTGGCCTTGAAGGCATTGGACCTGTTAACTGAGACCTCAATTCCAGCCGGGACAAGTAGCTATGCTGCAATATTGGCAAATATTAGTGGACTGGATGTATCTAATCTTCGTTCAGAGGTTGCTTTAAAACTTAAGGTATCAGAGGATGATGAAACGATTAAGGCTTTGGAATGGCTTGGACTTTTCGATAAAACGAAGAGTGAATTTCCAGCAACAAATGCCATTGATATGCTCGCTAATCTCATGAACCAAAAAATGGCCTATGAATCTGGCGAAAGGGATATGGTTGCCTTGCAGCACAGGTTTAAGGCAACTTTCTCTGATCATAAGGAGGAGATTACTTCAACCTTATTTGATTATGGAATTCCCCATGGCGATAGCTCTATGGCGCGTACGGTATCGTTGCCCCTGGCTATTGCCGTAAAACATATTCTGGATGGAAAAATAAACCTGACTGGCGTGCAAATCCCAGTTGATCCCATCATTTATGAGCCAGTTCTATCAGAATTAAAGACTCTTGGTATTGAATTTTCAGAAGAGATTGTGAAAAGCTAAGAGTATGGATAACACGCAACCAAACATCATAGATTTAATAGATAATTAAAGAGGCAAAAAGAGGTAAAAAGAGGTAATTATGGATTTTTTAAAAGAACTAGGAATTGAAGAGTTTAACGCTGGTGCTTGTGTCGGTGCCGGAGAATGGTTGGCAACTGGAGGGGATGATGTCCTCAAATCTCGTAACCCGGCCACTGGTGAAATTATTGCCAATGTGTATCAATGTACTGAAGAAGCTTATGAACAGGTCGTAGCCGAAGCTGATGAAGCTTTCAAAGAATGGCGCCAGGTTCCAGCCCCAGTTCGCGGAGAATTAGTCCGTTTAATGGGTGTGGCTCTACGTGAGAAAAAAGATGCACTGGGTAGTCTGGTTTCTTTGGAGATGGGAAAGATCAAGCAGGAAGGTGATGGTGAAGTTCAGGAAATGATCGACATTGCCGATTTTGCAGTTGGTCAATCCCGCATGCTTTACGGTAGCACCATGCACTCCGAACGTTTTCAACACAGAATGTATGATCAATATCATCCACTGGGTGTCGTCGGTGTGATTTCAGCCTTTAATTTTCCTGTCGCCGTGTGGGCCTGGAACTCATTCCTGGCAGCCATTGCCGGTGATACGACTATCTGGAAACCATCATCAACAGCCCCACTTTGTGGTATTGCAGTCCAGAACATCTGTAACAAGGTGCTGACTGACAATGGTTACAAGGGAATCTTTAACCTGGTTATTGGTCGAGGTTCAGTCATTGGGGAGCGTCTGATTAACGATAAACGTATTCCGCTTGTCTCTTTTACAGGTTCCACCCCCATGGGTCGTCACGTTGGTGAAGTAGTGGCCAAACGCTTTGGGAGTACCATCCTTGAATTGGGTGGCAATAATGCCATCATCATCGATGATACAGCCAATTTAGATATGGCTATTCCTGCTACTGTTTTTGGCGCTGTGGGAACTGCTGGACAGCGGTGTACTTCAACTCGTCGAATCATTATACAGGAAGAGATCATGGATTCCTTCATAGAAAGACTACAGAAGGCCTATAAACAGGTCCGTATCGGTGATCCTCTCGTTGAGGGAACCCTCATGGGACCCCTGGTTGACGCTGGCGCTGTTGAGGTCTATGAGCAAGCTATCCGAGAAATCAAAGAAGTTGGCGGGAAAATTATCGCTGGTGGTAATGCCCTCAAGGAAAAGGGTGGATATTTTGTTGAGCCTACCCTCGTGCTTGGCGAAAATCACTGGGATATCATCCAGCGTGAGACGTTCGCTCCGATTCTCTATATTATTCCGTTTAAAACTATTGAGGAAGCCATTGAACTTCATAATGCTGTTCCACAGGGACTCTCTTCTGCCATGTTTACCATGAACATGCAGCATGCCGAGAGATTTTTATCCCATGTTGGTTCTGACTGTGGAATTGCCAATATTAATATTGGTACTTCCGGGGCAGAGATTGGTGGAGCATTTGGTGGTGAGAAAGAGACTGGTGGTGGTCGTGAATCAGGTTCAGATGCCTGGAAGGCCTACATGCGCCGTCAGACAAATACGATCAATTGGAGTAAGGACCTACCGTTGGCGCAGGGAATTTCCTTCGATCTATAAAACTGGATTATCGGCGGGACTTTTTTAAGTCCCGCTGAATCAACTATGATTTCTGGAAAATTATATATTGTCTCTACACCCATTGGTAATCTCGGCGATTTTACTTTTCGAGCAGTCAATATATTGAATATGGTCCAGCTCATTGCAGCTGAAGACACCCGGGTTTCAGGCGTCTTGTTGAAGCATTATGAGATCAAGACCCCCATGTTACCCTATCATGATCACAATAAGGAACAGGCGACACCTGGACTTTTAAGGAAATTGGAGGGTGGAGATGATATCGCTCTCATCTCTGATGCAGGCACACCCCTGATCAGTGACCCAGGTTTTTTTCTGGTACGGGCAGCGGTCGCTCAAAATATTGAGGTTGTACCTATTCCAGGTGCGTCGGCCATGTTGGCAGGTCTGGTGGCTGCAGGGCTTCCCTCAGATCGATTCACTTTTGAAGGGTTTCTACCCAGGAAAAAGGGGAGACAAACCCGTTTTAAAATGCTCGCCGAAGATCCCAGAACAATCATTCTGTATGAATCACCTCACCGTGTTGGCAGGACTCTGAAGGATATTGGAGAGCATATGGGGGACAGACAGGTTGTGATTGGCAGGGAAATAACGAAAAAGTTTGAAGAGTTTATTCGTGGTTCAGTTTCTGAGATAAGGGAACAGTTGGACACGCGCAGCATTAAAGGTGAAGTAGTAATTATGATTGGAGGAAATAAGGCGTGACCACAAACCAGGTTTTCGAGTATGCACGTGATGATTTTAATTATCCCAAATTTATTCAGAACATTCTAAAGAAGGCCCTCAACTTTGCCATTGCGAAGGTACAGGAGGAGAAAGTTGAAGCCAGTGCACTGACAAAGACCCGCTATGTTGTTGGTCTATCCAGCATGTTTGCACTCATATTGGGCTTGTATCTATGGACATCAATCTTTCTTGCGATCTGGCTATTCCTGGATCAAATGCAGCTGCACCTGTTTGTTGATCGGTCCGCTCCCAGTGCCCGATTCAAACATTTCGTGGAGGAAGTCCCTCTCATGTTTGCATTAAGTCTTCACATGTGGGTTGAGGGGCATTTATGGACAGGTGTCGCCGGTCTCGTCGGAATTACAGGTCTATACCTGCTCACGAATTTGCAGATGAAATATGATTTGTCGGCCATCAATCTCCCGAGACTCTATTTCTTGAGGTGGGACAGAATGGGCATCTTGTTTCTATTTACTTTATTAGGCTCATGGCCAGGTGAACGAGCTTATCTGTTTGTTGTGCTTCTGGCCTGGTTCCTGGCAGCACTAAGTTTTTATGATTATATCTGGATACTCATCCAATTGGCTAAAAAGAAAAAATGAAAACAGCTAAGCCACTTCTCATAAGTTTCGAGGGTATTGACGGCTCTGGGAAATCCACCCAGTGCAAGATGCTATACCACGAGCTCCTGGATAGGGGCTATGGCGTTCATCTATATAGAGAACCAGGCGGAACTGCCATTTCTGAAAAGATCAGAGATATACTCCTGGACCGTGAGAATGATGAAATGAGCCCCATAACTGAAATGTTGCTCTATTTTTCCAGCAGAAATCAACTGATTACTGAGAAGGTCCTGCCTGCTCTGGAACGAGGCGAAATCGTACTCCTTGATCGATTTGTTGACAGTACCATTGCCTATCAGGGCTATGGCCGCGATCTGTCACTTGAGAGCATCCGTAAGGTTGCAGAAGTTGCCATCGGAGATCTTAGCCCTGATCTGACTATCCTGGTGGATACACCCCTTGATACTGCCGAAAACAGGATGGACAATCGCGAGCTTGACCGACTGGAAGCGGAAAATGTCGATTTTAAAACACGCACACGAAATGGCTATCTCCAGTTGGTGAAAGATGAACCCAACCGATTTCTTTTGCTGGATGGTCGTGAGAGCATTGAGACGCTCAAGGGCGCTGTCATTGAACGAGTTGACCAGATACTAGAGCCTACAACTTGAAATTCCGATCGACCATTCTGCCAATTCTAGCCCTTCTGCTAATATCTGGCTGGGCTGCCACGCTATATACCCAGGCTCAAACTGACCGTGTTGAGGGCGAGGCCTCCATGAAAAAGGTCTTTCAAACTATTCTGGATCGCTATGTCGCCGAAATCGATCCCGCAAAACTTTCGGATGCAGCCATTGCAGGGATGCTGCGTGAACTAGATCCTTACTCACAACATATCGATGATAACAACTCATACCGACTGGATGCCATCACCACTGGTGAGTATGGCGGTGTAGGCATACGTCTTGGTCGTATGAATGATTCTCTTATTGTCATCTCACCCATGGATGGGACACCGGCTTACCTCCAGGGGATTCTGGCTGGAGATCGTATTGTAAAAATTGATTCTGTATGGACCAAAAAACTGGACCTGAATGAAGCCGCTCGAATGGTGCGAGGGGAGAAAGGGTCCACGATAGAACTTCTTATTAAGCGGGAAGGTGAAAGCGAGTATTTAAACTTTGAGCTGATTCGGGAATTGATAAAGGTGCCTGATGTAAGCTACTCTGGTTTGCAGAGAGATAGAATGGGGTATGTAAAGCTTTCCAATTTCTCAAAATATTCGGCAGAAGAATTAGAAAAAGCGATTCGCAAAATGAAAAAGGTGAATCTCCAGGGCCTCATAATTGATGTGAGAGGCAATCCTGGTGGACTGCTTAGCGCAGCCCTCATGGCGGCAGACCTGTTTATTGAAAAGGGTGCCGTATTATTGGAGACACGGGGTCGTATAAATCAGTCTAACAAAAAATATCTGTCCAGACGTCCTCCCATCATTAGAGATGATCTTCCAGTGGCCATTCTTATTGATGGTGGATCGGCATCAGCTTCAGAGATACTTGCAGGAATACTCCAGGACTATGATAGAGCTGTAGTTATCGGAGAACCCTCTTTTGGAAAAGGCTTGGTTCAGACAGTGACCCGATTATCACCAGATACCCGGCTCAAACTTACTTCTGCAAAATATTATCTCCCAAGTGGACGACTTATCCAGAAGCGTGAAATTGCTCGAGATGTGATGTATGAAGATCTGCTCATTTCACAGGATACATCCTTTCGATCAGATAACAACCGCATGTTTGAAGGTGGTGGTGGCGTTGAACCAGATATTATTGCTGAAGATTATCCTTTAAGTGATCTTGAAAAATCCCTGTGGCGTAGGCGATTATTCTTTAAATATGCTTTGGATTATGGTGAACTAAGACCCGGCCTCACCCTGCCAATTCATTTCGAAGACTCTGAAGTAGATAGTTTTTATAACTGGATGTCCCAACGTGATTTCATTCCTGAAACAAGGCTAAATCATTGGATAAATGATTTAGATGATGTCATTGATACAACCAGTGCGATCTATTCTGATGTTTTGGACTTACGCAATTCGTTGAGTTTATTGGAACAAATTTACGCGCACGAAGAATTTCACAAAATCAAATTCCAAATTCTGGCTGGTCTTGAAAAAGAGATGGCTAGAGTTATAGGTGGAAACGGGGCCAGGATTGCAAGCAGTTTAAAGCACGATCGCGTTGTATTAAAAGCGATTGAACTTCTATCGTCCTCAACCCAGCTGCAGGAAATTCTAGCCGGAAGTACCGATTAATTTAATCTTTTCTCTTTAAAGTTAAGGTCATTGTGAAATTCGCCAGAATCTCATCACCATATTTATCTGGCGAGGTCACCTGTACCTTGATACTTTGATTTTGGCGTTCACCTGAATCAATGACTTTTTGAATCAGGGTTTCAATGTTTTTCCCCTCGGTACATGTGAATAGGGCATCACCATCGACTCTTTTTAAAAAGTCAGCTTGCATATCTTTGAAGAGAAGATGAATATTGAGCTTACTTAAAGATATCATTTGCATAGCAATCAACCCTGCCGCTAGATCTGCACCAATAGCTAAACCACCAATATATAAGCATTTCAAGTGATTTTGAGTTCGTCTGCGGAGAGGTATCTTGATAGCACATTCTGTCTCATTTAATCTAATTACCTGGGGGCGTACAAATAAGATCATCGGCACTTTTGATATCCCAAAGTATCGTAATAAGAGAGTTGGTTTCCAGAGCATTTTCATGGTGTTTTGTCAGGATTACCCTGCTCCATAATTTTGAGGGAGTAGCTTTTCTCATCATGCGACCTCACCCCCTGTGATTAAAACAGCATGCTGAGATGATTCACATATGGTGCCAAACTATATCAAACGTTGAATAGTTTCTTTTAGGTCCGTCAGTCTGAATGGCTTTGTCATGAAATCGTTGCAGCCTGCTTCCATGCATCTATCGCGATCAGAGGTAAAAGCATGGGCAGTGAGAGCCACAATGGGAATCTTACTCCATTTATCCTCTCCACGAAGGTATCGGGCCAGATCCAGGCCGTCTTCATCACCCCTCAGCGAGAGGTCAAGTAGTATCATTTGAACATCATGTGTATTGAGCATTTTCTTGGAATCTGCAACTGATTCTGCAAAACAGAGATCGTAATCTTTACTTAGAGTGAAACTGGCCAATTTTTGAGAATTTGGATCATCCTCAACCACTAGAATACTTATCCTTGTATCCCGAGCAGCATCAAGCGGTTTAGCTACAGCCTCAGCCTGTTCCGGTTGCGAAATCTGATCGCCCGTAGAATGCCCAGCACTTCCAGGGAAGTTAATTGAAAATTTACTACCAACATTCTGCTCACTCTCAAAGTGCAGCTTGCCATTGATCAAACTCAGATATCGGTGGGCGAGGGCCAATCCAAGACCCATACCCTGAAAGTTTTTGGTATAACCGGTGCTTTCTTGTGAAAAGATGTTGAATACCATGTCCTGGTATTCCTTGGACATACCAATGCCAGTATCCTTAATGGTGATCTCTACGTTGTCCTCAACAACCTCGATGTCAAGACTGACATAACCTGAATTTGTGTACTTAATCGCATTGTCGATTAGATTGGATATAGCCTGAGTTGCACAATATTCATCTGATATAATATGTATATCCACTGCAGGGACGTTGATTTTGAGTTCCAAATCCTTCGCTTTAGCGACGGATTTGAAGGATGCCCCTATGTCCTTGACAATTTTGCCCAGATCAATGCTCTCGGTTTTCAATTCAAAGGTACCAGTTTCAATCTGGGAGATGTCAAGAATGTGATGGACTGTCTGCCACAGCCGTTTACCACTCATATAGATGGTTTCAAAATAGGCTTCCAGATGTTCACCGAACTTGTCTTTGACTTCTTCTTCGATGAGCTCAGTAAAACCAAGAATTGAATTTAAAGGCGTACGGATTTCATGACTCATATTGGCGAGGAATAGGGTTTTTACCTCCTCATTCTTCAAGGCTTGTTCCTTGGCGGAGATAAGCTCTATCTCAGTATTTTTTAAATTGGTGATATCAGTAGCATAGAAGTGTAAAAGGTTCTGGTTTTTGAGGAAGAAGGCTGACCAGAGCAAATGCATACCTTGCAGGGAAACTTCCCGTGATGGAATCTGACCGTGATCCGATCGTGCCGCGTTAATATCTGTCTTAAATGTCTTGGGAAGAATTTGAGAAACCTGAGACATATCCAGATTCATCTTATCCAGGAGTTCAATCCCCGCGGGATTTATATAACCGGGAACGCCATTTAAATCTACTTCTACCACAGGCATGGGATTGGCGAGTGGGAAAAAGGCCAGACGCTCTATCTCTTGCTGAGCACGATTCCGCTCGCTGATGTCATGAACTGTACCCTGGGCGCCAATAATTTTATCCCCCAATATTATGGGTCTGGCACTTACCTCCATGGAGATGATCTCACCAGCGCTTCTCTGGATATTGATGGTCATATTTTTAATCGTCTTGCCTTCAGAGATGGTCCTTAGCCCTTCCTTTAGCTTGGAACCTTGATTCTTTGAGGTAAGCGTGCTGATGTTTCTGCCAATCAGAGATTGAGGATCTATTCCAAAGCGAGCCTCGATGTTGGAGCTCACATAGTCTAAGATTCCATCACCATTAACCTGGAAGGTTATATCAATGGATGTATCTACAAATCTTCTGAACCTTTGTTCGCTCTCCTCGAGAATATCCATTCTGATTTTCGTCGCAAGATAGGGAGTGAGTATTTCAGGAATTGATTCCAGGAGAGGGAGGATGGCCTCTAATTCCTTAAGCTGTGAATCACCAAAGGCGCATAAAACAATCACTGCGAACACATCAGAAGCCTTTACCAGGGGGAGACCTACCCAAAGAGTTGGCGGATCAGTAATACGTGATGTGTCACCAGAACTTTTAAGGTATTCGTCAGTTCTTAGTTTGAGAACTTGTTGGTCTTGGATCACTACCTTGAGGGGTGAATTAACGCTGGCCAGTGCACAGGTTTCTTCAAACTCACTCCGACCGTTAGTATATGGGAAGGATAAGGTCTGAGATTCAATATCATATATGGCGAGGTAATAATTACTGAGCTTTTTGCCCTGGAGCAGTGTGGCCAATGCCTGTTCTACAAATACAGCTAGCGATTGCGACGAATTTGTAAGCGTGGCAAGCTGCTGATGGATGTGTGTTGATTTATTAGTCAATTTAAATATTTCACCTTACTTCACCCGGATTCCAGATTTATAGATATAAAAATAATAGTAAATCGATCCCAGACTGGTTAATCCAAGACCAATAAGCGATGGGATCAGAGTCGTCATCAATGTAATAACGAAAAATGTCGCATAAATCACAAATACAATGATCAAACTCCAGGGGTATAACCAGGCTTTATAGGGTCTTGAAACATCAGGATACTTCTTCCGTAGAACAAAAATGGCTGCAAACACCATGAGATTGAATACAGTTGATGTAGCTGAGAAGAAGTCAATAATCGACTCATATGAGTTAGCTGCAGTGACGGCAAAGGTCAACAGCACTGTGGCCCAGAGACCTTGTCCTATCAAGGCATTGTTCGGGGTCTTATGCTTTTTACTCAGGACTGCAAACTTTTTGAAAAACATTCCATCCCGGGCCATGGCCTGCCAGGCACGGGCTTTACAGAGAATCTGAGTACTCACATTGCCAAAGGTATTGAACATCACAGCCACAGAAATCAGGATTCCACCTGTGGCTCCCAGGGCAACTTTCATGGCTTCAGTAGCCACCCATTTTGAGTCGGCTATCTGTGCTGGGGTTAATTGGTACAAATAAGCTGAGTTGGCTCCCATATACAAAACCATGACACCGGCAATTCCGATAAAGAGGGAGAGTGGCAGATTGCGTCGCGGATTCTTTACTTCTTCAGCAATGTAGGTCGCACCTTCCCATCCGCTGAATGCAAAGAAGGCGTATCGTAGAGCCGCGCCAACAGCCAGAAATGTAGAACCATTAAAGGCTTCTGGCATGAGGGGATTCATAAAGTTTGAGAATGAGCCGGTTGACCAACTGGTAAAACTGGCACCGATGATGCCACCGACGGCCACTACCTTGATAGCACCAAAAAAGTTCTGGATTTTACCGCTAAGTGAAACTCCAAATAGATTAACAATGGTGAGTAACCAGATGGTTGTGAGAGCAATCAAATAGAGAGTGATCTGTCCAAAAGCATGACCAAAGGCGATGATCCAAAGTGCTTTAAGGTATTCGCCAAAAATGAGGGCTACCGCTGCGATAGCGGCCGTCTCTGAAACAAAAAACATAGCCCAGCCACGGAGAAAAGCCCAAAAGGGGTGATAGGCCATTTTCAAATAGACATATGGACCGCCAGAACGGGGCATCATGGCAGCTAATTCTGCATAAACAACAGCCCCAAATATGGTAACGATTCCGCCCAACACCCAGACGAGACCAAATAATGAGGTACAGCCAACCAGGGCCATGATAGGCGCAGGTGTCCTGAAAATTCCTGATCCAATGATCCTGCTGATTACAATGGAAATAGCTTCGATGAGCCCGAGATCGCGTTTGTATTCGGTTGAGTCACCAAAATCTCTAATTTGTGAAGTCATCTCAGTAGTGGAAATTGTAACCTCCTGGTGTTTCAAGTTTCTAGTCCGAGCAGCCTACGAAAAGTTTATTGCTAAATGCTCAATTTATGGAAGTCGAGCAATCAATATGGATATCCTAAAAATGGGTGTAGTGCTTCATTCTGTGGATTCAGCATATCAGCGATATTTAACAGCTAAATTCTCACGAAGCAAGTGGGTAATTATTATCATTTCCGGGAGCGTTCTAAGAATCTCACTTAAATCCACTATTTTTTGCTGCAAGACGCTTGAATGTATCAATGCATGCTTTTCAATAAAGTTGCTAAATGGTTGAAGTCTATATCCATATCTCACTGACACACAGATAGTTGCCGCTTACGCTTAAATTGTAATAATGACGACAAAGCGGTGTTATGCGATCCAGATCGATTTGATATTGGTAAACTCACGGATACCGAATTGTGATAGCTCTCGACCATATCCAGAGCGTTTGATTCCTCCAAATGGAAGCCGGGGATCTGAAATGGTCATCCCGTTCACAAAGACCGCTCCACTCTCAATCTGTCGGGCTAGCTTTTCACCCTGTGTCAAATCATTTGTCCAGAGCGATCCTCCCAGACCAAATTTGGAGTCATTGGCTACCTTGATTGCTTCATCAGCATCTTTCACCGGGATGATGGCAGAAACAGGACCAAAGGTCTCTTCGTGATATAAACTCATACCTGGTCTGACATCGCTTACAACAGTAGGCTCATAGAAGTAACCGGGTCCAGAAATTGATTTTCCTCCCAACAGGAGTCTAGCGCCGGCATCCAGACTTGTTTTGACCTGATTATGCAGTTCGTCACGGAGGTCTTCACGGGCCAGTGGTCCGACCTGTGTGTCTTGCAGGAGCGGGTCACCGGGAGTGAGGGTTGACATGATCATAGTTTTTTTGGTCTCAAACTCTTCCAGTCGAGATTCAACCACGATAAATCGTTTGGCAGCAATACAGCTCTGGCCATTGTTGATCATGCGTGCATTGACCGCTGTTTCCACGCATTTATCAATATCTGCATCATCAAGCACGATGTATGGATCTGATCCACCCAGTTCCAGGACGGTTTTCTTCAATGCCCGACCAGCAATGGATGCAACATTCATCCCTGCTGCTTCGCTACCAGTTAGGGTGACAGCACGGATGTGGGGATTCATAATTACCGACTCGACTTGACTGGCAGATATCATCAAAGTTCTAAAAAGGTTCACCGGGAAACCAGCTTTGATAAAGATCTCTTCGATAGCCAATGCACAACCTGGAACATTGGAAGCGTGCTTGAGAACCGCAGCATTTCCTGCCATTAAGGCGGGTGCGGCAAAGCGGAAGACCTGCCAGAAAGGGAAATTCCAGGGCATGACAGCCAGAACGATTCCAATAGGCGCAAAGCTTACAAAACTTTTTGATGCATTTGTTTCAACGATTTCATCAGCGAGAAATGATTCGGCATGATCAGCATAATATTCGCATACCCAGGCACATTTTTCAATTTCAGCCGCAGCTTCATGAAGAACTTTCCCCATTTCGAGTGACATGAGTCGCGCCAGGTCCTCTTTTTCATTACGTAAGACACTTGCCGCATTATGCATGAGGCGACTCCGCTGTTGAAATGAGGTCTTCCTCCACATGATCCAGGTTTCATTTGTGGACGTAATGATCTTACTCGTCTCAGAAGTAGAGTGGGAAGCATAATCGTTAATGAGCATGCCTGAACTTGGGTTAATGGAGCGCATCACTCGCCCTTTCACATTTATTTCAACTGATATGCTATACATACAGAATATTGTGTTTTTTTGATCAATCCCAACAAGAATTCATCGCATAGTCTGAAACAATGACTAGCTGTCTCAGACTCAGAAGCGAGGAGAAAATCTACCCCTATTCGAACTATAAGTATATCACAAAATTAAGCCCCTGATTGGGACTATTTTCACATTTCTAGAAGAAATGATCATCTCAACAATATGGTGTCAGATCAACTGAGGTGAGTGATTAATAATCTCGTTCCAATTCCGAGCAAAATAATCCCACCCAGAATTTCAACTCGTTGACCGAGCCACGGTCCAACAACCTTTCCAATCTGTGTGGAAAGTGCTGAGAGAAGGAGGGTTATTAAACCAATAAGCAGGCAGGGCAGCCAGATAGTCACATTGAGAACTGAAAAACTCAAACCCGCTGCAAGGGCATCGATACTGGTGGCTATACTGAGTGTGATCAGAACCCAACCTCGGGAAGGATCAATGGTTAATTCCTCTTCATCGGGGAATGCCCCGGAGTAAATCATTCTGCCACCTACTATTGCCAACAGCGCAAATGCAATCCAGTGATCCCATACACTGATATAATCCACTACCGTCGACCCTAAAAGCCAACCAATGAACGGCATGATAGCTTGAAAGAGCCCAAAGTGAAAAGCGAGACGAAATACGGCTCTGATGTCGTTGGCAAAACCTGCTGCTGCCGCGGTCATAGATACTGCAGAAGCATCCATTGCCAGGCCGACTGCAATGAGGATCATTTCCAGAGTTGACATGGCTCATAATAAACCTAATTGCTGCAATTTCATCCTAAAAGAATGGGAAGATATGGGGCTGTATGGGTCTTGCCCAACAGTTGTCTCAAAATCCTCAAAACGCCTGAAATGTTCCATATGTGCAAGGATATGTTCCATCTGTGATAGTTAGATTTAATCTCAATCCTTAAATTATTGCTGAATATCAGAAGTTTTTGCCATTAGACACTAGTTGTATTAGATTCTGGGCATACCATATTGATCCACAATCGGTATTTATTCCTTCTGTTATTCAAGGCTGATTTATAACCAACAGATAGGGGGAATTATGTATTCCAAAAACAGTAGCAATTCGAAGTGTTTTGTGTGGGTTAGTATTGTACTCGTGCTTTTTATGGGCATGGGCTTTGCTGATTATGATGCTGATGGCGTTGATCTCCTGGGTCGTTATGAATATGGATA
>Ga0233446_1000072_pt1 | contig 140706 bp, 137 predicted proteins | sample SI_124_October20_4_FD_182780 | JGI IMG/M metagenome (GOLD analysis project Ga0233446, IMG submission 182780) | Seawater microbial communities from Saanich Inlet, British Columbia, Canada - SI_124_October2016_120_MG | ecosystem: Environmental > Aquatic > Marine > Inlet | place: Canada: British...
AATACGTACAACAACTTTTTTCACATTTTCGGGAAACCTGCTGTCAACAGGCAATCTGACCGCTTGGGTTCTATTATTTACAAAGACGGTTCCTACATCCATAATTCGATCTCCTATACTCAATTTGCTATATATATGAAGTATATAGCATGAGCATGTATTTAGCAAGGGTATATAGCATTATTCTTAACTTTAGAAATAGCTCGCATTGCTTATGTTATTCATGTCTTTTTTAATATCACCGGGCCAAAAATGGACCAAAACATTTAGAAACGCTTTAGCCAACACTGCGCCAGCTGCCCCTCAAGGATGCGGGTTCTTTGAGATGTTTGAAAAAACAAAAATAATTTATCGGTTTTTTAAGATATGCTCAGCAACCTGGGCAAATCCAATGCCCCCTTCTCCTTTCGTAAGAAAGCCGGGTTTGACCTTTAGCTGGTCTTCAAAATTCAACACGTTGTTTACACCGATAGAAATCGGGAAATACTCAAACATGGGTTCGTCATTGGGAGAGTCGCCACAAAAAACATATCGATCTTTTTCTTCGTCCAGATTAATTCCCCAAAGCCGGGAAACCATTGTTTTAGTCATTTCTATTTTGCTGTAGTTGCCAAACCAGCCATTTACATGGATGGATGATACCTTATATGTGGCACCGTGATTTTTAAAAATTCGGCATATCTTATCGATCTGGTCTTTTCCAAGGGGGTTGACATCTTCACAGAAATCAATGGCAAGATCCGTTTCCCTGTAGCCTTGATCAGAGGCAATACCTGCGCCGGGAATCGATTTCAAAATTTCTTCTTTAACACTTTCCAAACGCTGCCGCTTTTGGGCACGAACCATGGATTCGTCATAAAAATGAGTCTTCAAAGTCCCGGTCTTTTTATCGCACCAGAAAAAAAATGCCCCATTTTCCCCGACCACCCCTTCAACAGGCCACATCCGGGCAATATGATCACACCAGCCGGCAGGCCTACCCGTAATGGGCACCAGCCGGATGCCTGCATCTTTTAAATTCCACAGGGCATTATAAGCCTGGGGCAGAATCTTGCTGTGCAGTGAAAAGGTATCATCTATATCAAAAAAGACGGCATCAATCTGTTTGATTCGCCCTGGTTCAAGTGCTTCAATCGGTTTCATTTTTTTGACTCCAACTCTATATTCAGCAGTAATATATTTAATAATCGTTAAAAATAAGATGCCGCTTTTAGTATCAGGTCCACCATCCGGTTGGAATATCCGGCCTCATTATCATACCAGGACAAGACCTTGACCAGGCGATCCTTTACATCAGTTGTGAGCGCATCCACAATTGAAGACAGTGGCGACCCGTTAAAATCAGAAGAAACAAGAGGAAGATCCATATATCCGAGGATTCCTTTTAACTCACCCTCTGATGCTGCTTTCAGTGCCTGATTAACATCCTGGACGGTGACACCCTCCTTGGAAATTTGAACCACGACATCCACAAGAGATACATTTGGCGTGGGAACCCTGACGGAAAGGCCGTTAAGCTTTCCTTCCAGTTCAGGTAGAACCAGGGCAACGGCTTTTGCTGCGCCCGTTGTGGTCGGAATCATGGATAATCCGGCTGCCCGCGCCCGGCGTAAATCTTTGTGCGGGAAGTCCAATAGTCTCTGATCTCCCGTGTATGCATGGATGGTCGTCATCAGCCCGGACTCAATTCCGAAATTGGCCAGCAGCACTTTTAAAACCGGAGCCAGACAATTCGTTGTACAAGAAGCGTTGGAAATTATGTGATGCTGTCCCGGATTATAGTCCAGATCATTGACACCACAGACAATGGTAATATCCGGATCAGATGCCGGGGCTGAAATGATAACTTTTTTGGCACCGGCGTCCAGATGTTTGCTCGCACCTGCCCGGTCTCTGAATATTCCCGTGCATTCAGCCGCAATCTCAACACCATATTTTGCCCAGGGGATAAACGATGGATCTTTTTGGGACGTGACGAAAATTTCTTTACCATCCACTAAAATTGAATGATCTGTATGGGAAATAGTATTATCCAGATTTCCATGGACAGAATCATATTTTAGTAAGTGAGACAATGTTTTAGTATCCATTAAATCATTGATGGCGACTATATCAATTTGTGGATTATTCATTGCCGCACGGAACAATACTCTTCCAATCCTCCCAAAACCATTGATACCAATTTTAACACTCATTTTTACCTCCTAAACAAAATTTACATGATAATTTTATACTCTAAAAATTTACAATTTTTACTTAAAATAAATCAAACACGCCAGGGGCCACACCCAAATCTTTGAAAAAAACAGTTTGAAGTACCAGGGATTAAAAGCATTGTATCTTAAGATACAGGGGTATAACTAAGCCTGGATATAAAGCTGAGGGCCAGGGCGATGGAGCAGGCCACCACCGGGGTAAAAAGCCAGGCCAGGAGAATCCGTTTAAGCGTCTCAAACCTGACAGTGTTGGCCCCCTTGATAATCCCGATGCCGAGCACACTGCCGATAACCGCCTGGGAACTGGACACGGGCACACCAATCATGGTGTAGATGTGGATTGTGATGGCCAGTGACAATGATACCACAAAGGCTGAAAAAGGATCCAGGTTGACCAGCTTGCTGCCAACTGTCTTCACCACGGGCCGGCTGAAGGTCAGGATGCCGATTGCTATACTTACTCCACCCACCAGGGCCGCGACGGAGACAGTGATCATGCCTGCCCCGACAAATACGGCCGTGACATTGGCCACATTGTTGGCCCCCAGGGCATAGGCCCCGTAACCGGCCGATAAAATCAAAGCGGCGCGAAGAAGCCGGTCTGTATCGAACAGGGAAATGGATAATTTATTATAAAATAAGGCCAGAACCCTGTAAAGGGCCAGGGTGATAACAAGCCCCCCCACGGGTGTCCCAAGCCAGCAGATAACGACTTTGCCAAGACCTGGAACATTCAACTGGGAGTTGAGTATGCCCATGCCGATGATTGCCCCCACAACTGCCTGGGAGGTGGAAACAGGCAGCCCTATGATGGTCATCATTGTAACGGTAACTGCGGCTGCCACCGAAGAGATCACTGCCTGGTTGACATTCAGAGAAGTCAGCCCCTTGAGGGTCTCGATACCGGCCTGGCCGGAAATGACAGCGCCCAGAATACAGGCCAGAGCGGCCAGAAAAGCTGCATGCCAGAACTTCACCATTCTGGATGACACTGCAGTGCCGATGATGTTAGAGGCATCATTGGCCCCAAGAGACCAACCCAAAAAAACCCCTCCCAGAAGGGAGACCATCAGACCCGCCTCTTCAGGGTAAGAATATTAACCAACTTGGAAACCCGGTCAGCCTGGTCCGATATATCACCGATAACCAGGACAAGTTCTTTGAACTGAAGCTTGACAAAAGGATCCATATCCGAGGAGAAAAGTTTCGAGATAGTCAGCCTTTCAATGTGGTCACACCTGCTCTCATTTTCATCAATGGTTCCCATAACAGTTCGGGTACCGGGCTTGTTTTTGATAAACAATGCAACCTGCTTGGAGAGCAGGTCACAGGATTCAAGGCTGATCCGGATCAGGTTTTCGATATCCGACATAAAGACTTCCGGAATGGTCAGTCCCTCATACCGGATGATGAACAGGGCCCGTTCCACCAGGTGAGGAATCTTGTCCAGAGAGATAAGCATGTTCATGATATCCCCCCTGGCATCGGGAATCAATGCCTTACTGAACATGAGATTATTGACCTCGTCAATGATATCATCGGCTTTGGATTCGTATTTATGTGTCTGGTCCATGAGAAAATCAAATTCTTCACACGGCTGGCGTGTGATACAGGTGGCCAGTGCCCTGCTGAAATGGTCTAAAACCAGGTGAAAGGAATCCAGGTACTGAAAGATCAATTTCTCAACGCGGTTTTCCTTATTAAATAAAAATTGAAACATATTGGGCAATCCTAATCATTATCTATTGATAATGAATCCGTTTTTCAACAGTGGTGAATTGAATGATGGTGATAATGGCCAGAATGACTACCAGGACAGCCGTCAATGCGGCTGCATAACTGGAATCCCAGAAACTGAAGGCATTCTCATAAATATAATAGAGCAGCAGCGAACTGGCATTGTCCGGCCCGCCCTTGGTCATGATCACCAGATGGTCTACCAGTTTAAATGAGTTGACCACTGCGTTGATCGCTATGAACAAGGTGGTGGGCATGAGCAGAGGAAAAGTCACCCGCCGGAAATAATACCAACTGCCGGAACCCTCTACCACACCGGCTTCCCTAAGTTCGGGAGAAAGCTGCTGCAATGCTGCAAGGTAAAAAATCATGAAAAACCCTGATTCTTTCCAGATGACCATGACAATGAGGCAGAATAAAACTGTATCAGGATTGCCAAGCCAGTTGTGGCTGTCTCCGCCAAAGGCGGCGAAAACCTGATCAAAAAGTCCGTACTCCGGGGTATAAAAGAAGAGCCAGATATTGGCCACTGCAATCATGGGCAGGACCGTTGGGGTAAAAAATGACATTCTGATAAAGGAACGGCCCTTGATATTCCGATTGATGAGCATTGCCATGCCTAAAGCCATGGCAATGCTCATGGGTACGGTGCAAAAGGAATACAAAAAATTGTTGAATAATACTTTCCAGAAGATTTCATCTTCTAAAAGATAGGTATAATTTTCAAGGCCGATGAATTCGGCAGGACGGGTTGCTGTCCCCGTGGAAAAGAGACTGTGAAACAGACTTGAGACGATGGGAAAATGTGTAAACATGCTGATCATGAATACGGCGGGCAGGACCAGGAGCCAGCCGTTGACATGATTCCAATAGCGGTGATGAAATTTGGTTTTCATGATAATTCGTCCTTTTCCATATCTCCCAGCCGCTTGCCGCTATGCGCATCGAACAGGTGGATATGAATCCGTTTCCAGTCGAGTGTGATATGATCGCCGACAGACAGACGTGTTTTGCCTTTGACGGTCAGGGTGATGCTCTGTTTCCCAAACCGGCATACCATCAGGGTATCCGCCCCCAGGTACTCAATGGTTTCAATCTGGGACTTAATCCCCCGGTTTTCAGAAATCCGGATATTTTCAGGCCTGATTCCGATCTGGTGAGATTCAGGTGTTATTCCGTGGGGCAGTATGGAGGAAAAGGCATCCATAACAATGGTATCCGGGGTCAGGATATTCATCGGGGGGTTGCCGATAAAATTGCCGGTAAACGCAGTTTCCGGCCGGTTGTATAACGCTTCGGGGGTTCCATGCTGTTCTATGATGCCGTCCTTCATCAGGATGATTTTATCGGCAATGGTCATGGCTTCAACCTGGTCATGGGTCACATACACCATGGTCATTTTCAGCCGCTGCTGAAGCGACCTGATTTCCTGGCGCATCTCCTGCCTGAGTTTGGCATCCAGGTTGGACAGGGGCTCATCCATAAGGCAGACTGAGACCTGGGCAACAATGGATCTGCCCAGGGCAACCCGCTGGCGCTGACCGCCTGACAACTGTGCCGGTTTTCGCTCCAGAAGGGTTGAAAGACCGAGAAGGTCAGCCGCGTTTTTAAGCCGCTTTTTTTGCTCAGGTACGGCCACTTTCCGTGCTTTAAGCCCAAAAAGAATATTTTCTGCCACACTCAGGTGGGGAAACAGGGCATAATTTTGAAACACCATGGAAATGTTCCGTTTGACCGGGGGCAGATAAGAGACATCTTTGCCCCCGATTTCGATTGTTCCCGATGTGGGGGTTTCCAGCCCGGCAATCAAACGCAGGGTCGTTGATTTCCCGCACCCGGAAGGACCTAGCAGGACCAGTAGTTTTCCCTCTTCGCATTTAAAATTGATACTGTTTAGAGCCTGAAAGCTGCCCCAGCTTTTGTCGACATCTTTTAAAATAATTTCTGTCATATGTATCCAACTAAAAAATTAAGGTTGCGTCTCATGAGGACATTATTTAATGCCTGAATGCATAAACGATTGCACAAACTGGCGCTGAAACAGGATAAAGGCCACCAGCAGCGGGGCCATGGTCATCACGGTTGCAGCAGTAATGATGGACCAGTCCACACCGGATTCCGGGGCGCCGAAAATGGCCAATCCCACGGTCAGGGGTCGGCTGCCCACAGAAGAGGTGATGACCAGCGGCCATAAAAAATTGTTCCAGTGATAACTTACAGATACCAGCCCATACGCAATATAGGTGGATCTTGCCAGAGGCACGTACACTTTCCACAGAATGCCCAAAGAGGAAATTCCTTCTACCTGGGCGGCCTCCACCAACTCCTTGGGAATGGTTTTAAAAGACTGGCGAAGCAGGAAGATGCCAAATGCACTGGCCATGTAGGGAAGGCCGATGGCCGGGATGGTATCCAAAAGTCCCATATTACTGATGGTCCTGTAATTTTCCACCAAAAGCACCTCCGGCATGATCATAAGCTGCAGCAATACCAGGGCAAAAATGATTTCCCGGCCGAAAAAATCAAACCGGGCAAACCCATAGGCTGCCAGGGTGCAAAGAATAAATTGTACCCCGAGTATCAGGGTGACCAGAATAAAAGTATTCATCAGATACCGGGGAAAAGGGGCATAGGACCAGGCCCGTGTAAAATTCTCAGTGGTCAGGGGGGCAAATAATTCAAAGCTTGTTGAAAATTCTGCCGGATGAAAGGCACTCCAGAAGGCGAACACAACCGGCATGAGCCAGAGAAGTCCCAGTATCCAAGCCCCGGCTGTCTCCAGAGTTTTTCGTGTTCCATTCTCCCAAAATCTCAATTAATTATTCCTTTTCTTATATGTCCCCGGGCATGAACCGTTACAGGATACCCGGGGACAGGGGGGTTAATATCGTTTTAATATGCGGCTGGTTTGTTTTTGTGCGCCCTGCAATGCTGCTTCAGGTGTTTTGGAACCTGTAAGAGCTGCCTGGATGGCATCATTGAGTATTTTATACACTCTGCCATTTTCATGTACGGATAATTCTGCAGTGGCGTATTTGAGTTGATCCCTTGCAATGGCTGCAGCAGGAAATCCCTTTACATAACTTTTGAGTTCATCTGTCTCATAGGCATCGGCCCGGGTGCCTAAATAGCCTGTTCCAATGCTCCACTGGGCGGTTCTGGCAGGCTGTGTCATCCATTTGATAAATTTAAGCGCAGCCGCTCTTTCTTCTGGTGATGAATCCTTGAAAATATAGAAATTACCCCCGCCTGTGGGAGTTCCCCTCTCCTTTTTGGCCGGGAGCATGGCAACGCCGAAATCAAAGGATGCATTTTTTTTGACTGCGGTCAGGTTGCCGGTACTGTGCCACATGATGGCGGTCTTCTGCTCAAGGAAATCCGTTCTCAAGGTTCCCCACTCAATGGTTCCCTTGGGCATGATGCCGTGGGTCTGACCCAGATCTTTCCAGAAATCAAGGGCCTGGACAACCCCGGGATTTTTGAAATAGACTTCGGTTCCGGCTGTGTTCATAAGGACTTCACCGTTCTGACGGCACAGGGCACCAAACATCCAATAGGGGTAACCCGTGGAAGGAATTTCCAACCCCCACTGGGTGACTTTACCGGCTGAATCCTTGACAACCAGCTTTTTTCCCATCTCGACCAGTTCGTCCCAGGTTGCAGGCGGGGCATCTGGATTTAAACCGGCTTTTCGAAAAGCATCCTTATTGTAATACATGACAATGGTGGATCTTTGAAAGGGGATGCTCCATGTTTTGCCTGCGGTACGGCTGTTTTCCATCAATGCCGGGTAAAAACTGCCAAGCCATTGTTTTTCCTGGTCCGTTGTAACAAGATCGTCAAAGGGAACAATTGCATCATTGTCTATGAGGGTAAAAATTTCAGTGGAAAGGATTACGGACAGGTTGGGGGGGGTTCCGCCTTTAAGAGCTGTCATGGCTTTGGTCATGGTATCGGAATAATTACCCGAATATATGGCCTTTACCTTAATGTCCGGATTCTCGGCCTGGAAATCGGAAACAAGCTTATCTACAAGCTTAGTCAGGGGACCGCCTACGGCTACTGGATAAAACATGGTCAATTCCGTCGCAAAGGACATGGTTGAAAACACAGACAACATCAGCCCGATAATAAGTACTTTTAATAATTTGCTACTTAATACCAACTTTTTCATTGAACTTCTCCTTTATTTAATTGTTGACTAAGACACAAGGACCTTAACCTAAAAAAACGATCTATTCTCTCCTTTTATATTTAATCCAATGGGATTGCATTGGGATTATATCTGCTGCCGATAAAACATTTATACCTTCTGGGTTGACTCCCTGATAACAAGGGATGACTCCAGCATCTTCTGAACCGGCTTCCCTGTTCCGTCCTCCATGAGCCTGAAAAGAAGTTTCGCCCCCAGTTTTCCCATCTCATATGCCGGTTGATGAATCGTTGTCAGTCCGGGGGCAACATAGGATGAAATCTGAATATCATCGAATCCCACAATGGACATGTCGCGGGGCAGGCTTAACCCGCATTCCCTTGCCCCTTTCATGGCCCCGAGCGCCATATAATCATTGGAGCAGAAGACTGCCGTGGGCGGGTCCTGGAGGGCAAGCATTTTTTCCATTGATGCTTTTCCGCACGTGAGTGAATAATTCATCTGGGCCACCAGATTGCTGTCATAGTCAATGTTATAATTTTTAAGACATTGCCTGTAACCGTGCCAGCGGTGCAAACTCCTGTCTGATATGGAAAACTTTCCTGCTATCATGCCGACCCGCTGGTGGCCGAGTTTAACAAGATGCTCTGTTGCCAGATATCCGCCTCGGAAATTATCAACTCCCACAGCGGAGAAGGGACCCTTTTTCAGCGTGCTGTACAATAGAACAAAGGGGACCTTTTCTTCCACCAGAGAATTCAGGACAGCGCCTCTTGGATCGGTTGTGGTGATAATAAATCCATCCACCTGTTTTTCCCTTAAGGTTTTTATCAACCCCTCTTCCTTCTCATACTGGTAATAGGTATTACCCAGGATGATCTGGATTTTATTGCTGTCGGCATAATCCTGAACCCCCCGGGTGGATTCGGCGAATACAGGGTTATTGATGTTGGGGATGAGCAGACCGATGGTATTGGTCTTTTTGGTGGCAAATCCACGGGCAAGGGCATTGTATTTATAATTGCATATCCCCATGGCGCGCTGGACTTTCTTCCGGGTTGGCTCCCGGACTGTCTCTGGAGAATTGATCACCCTGGATACAGTAGCAGTGGAAACACCGGCTAATTTTGCCACATCAAGTATGGTACTCATACTCCCTCCTTGTAAACGATTACATTACTATATTTAACTTTTATACACGATGTCAATCTTTTTTTCATAAGCATGGGTTTATTTTTATAATCCACTAAAATTTCAGTGAATTGTTTTTTTTAGCACGAAATAAATTAGGAGTTGCAATCATGATTCGTTTCATAATATAACACTGCAGTGCAAACGATTACATTCTCTATTAGGAGTAAATATGACAAGGATTGGTGCTTTAAACCGGTTAAACAGTCGGGTAACGCGTATTGAGCATTTCGGTATGCATGTCGATCTTGTGAAGACATCCAGAGGGGTGGTCCGGATAGGAAGCATGCCTGACATTTCCAAGCTGTTAAATTTTCATGGATTCAGGGAGGAAATCGTCATCGTCCCCCCCTGGAAAGGATCCATGGCAGGGGACAATCATACAGGAGAAGAATTTGTATTATGGAATGCCCAGGTAAAAGGCAGTATTAAAAAAGCCTATGTCGGTGCTCCGGAAGACTTGAATCTAATTTACCGGCACCTTGACGAAACCTTCTCTTTTTTCTTTGACGAAAACCGCATCAACATCGTCAAAAAGCGGTGGCTGAAAAAATGGTTTGACCGGCAGCCCGCCTCCCCTGTCTATGAAAACGGCTCCTTGAAAATTTTAATTGAAAATCAGAATATCACCCTGACCGATCAGGGCAGACTCCTTTACAACCAGAATGAACTTGAGGACTGCTGCAATCCAGATACCCTGGTTGAAGCCGTGCTTAAAAAAACGGACAGGGATTCGCACCACCGGCCGGCCCTTGAAATAAAACCCATTGGAACGGGAAACGGATTTGTAGGAACCGTTGCAAGCTGCGTTGTCCGTTTCAAAAACCAGGTGATCTGGATCGATCCATGCGGCTACCCCGCCCACAACCTTGCCCGGAACCAGGTCCACTGGGATGATATCACCCATATTATAGTTACTCACAATCATGAAGACCATGTTCAGGGCTTTTCCGCCTGCCTGAAACGGGCGCAAAAAACAGGCCGCCCCATCAATCTGATAACGGCTCCCAGCATTTATGAGGTTCTGGAAAATCAATTCACTCCCCTGTGCCCGGATTTTTCTCAATTGATCCGCCTGATTCCCATTGTTCCGGGGAAAAAATTGAGCCTGGACTCAATTGACGTGGAATGCCGCTGGAATCACCATTTTCTGCCCTATGGCACATTGGGCCTGAAATTCACGGGTGGGGGAAAATCCTTTGGTTTTTCCGGAGACACTAAATTCGATGACCGTATCAATGATCTTGTAGGAAGGGAGGAACTTCTTCCCCAGTGGTTTGCCGCCTGTGATCTTGTATTCCATGAAGTGGATTTTGACAATCCCAACAGTGTCCATACCCATTGGAAATCTCTTGAAAAATTAATCGAATCCGTACCAGGCCAGGTGCTCGGCTATCACACCCCTTTTCTCGCCAATGCTCCTCTGCCACTGGTTGAACAGGGAAAAACCTATAGCCTCTGACAGGACAAGCCGACACACGGATTGATCTGGTATCATTGTTATTTTGAAGCACCTTTTGGCAGTTTCAATAAGGATAATTTATTGTTGAGTTGCAAGTTTGCTGAAAAATGGTTTTTAACATAGGCAAGTATATTTCATTGGAATTTTAGCAGAGAAAAGTTATTTAATCCTTTTTCCAATACTTTGTTTTGTTTTAAGCTGTCTGCTCATTTTATTTTTACGATATTGGGCATTCCGGCTAAAAAGAGCGCCCAGGCCACTGCATTTGCCTACACAAGCTTCTTCCCTAAAATTCTTATGGAATGGATGGGGCCTTTCATTATCAGATTCTGAAAAAACGGTTCTTCCTGTCAAATCATAGCTGCGACGTTTTTCATTGTTGCCCAACACCATATATGCTTCACTAATGGCTTTAAACATTTCTTCAGAATTTGTATCTGTATTTATATCTGGGTGAAACTCCATGGCAAGCTTTCGATAGGCTTTTTTTATATCATATGCTGTTGCGTTTCTTTCAACTTTCAATAGTTGGTAATAGTCTTTTGCAAGCATTTTTTTATTCCTAAAAATTTAAAATCACGGCTGGGTACATTTTTTACCAGTCTGCAAAATCATAAGATAAGTACCTTAATGTTGTCAAACCATCATTAATCATCTTCTGGCTAAAATCTGCTCCATAAAAAATCAAGCTGGTCCCCAATCAAATATAACAAAATTTTAATTACTTTGAACATACCTTGCAACGCACATCTGAATAAGTGCAATTTTGATAGTTTTCATCCTGTTTCACTTTGTCTCTAAATGGTCAAGTTCTTTCGATATCTGATAAAACCGGCACTGGGAAATAAACAGATTATAAAAAGAACTGTCAATAACTAAAGCGTGACCGAAACTGTTTTGGGGCACATGAAATATACCTCCAATACCATTGAATCGTGTTTAATTATTAGAATTGGGACGTGCATTCTGTCAAGGGAAATATAAAAATTCACCTTGGCAGGATCGGGCTGGCCTGCGACATGGTGCATGAGTTCTGGAATAACCTTGTTGAGGATGATCGTATTTCAAATTCTTTCAGGAAATATTTGATACCATCCGCTCGGTTTACTTTTAGGTAAAAAATTGGTTGAAGTCCTTTTATAAGAAATCGACATATACCCATTTTTGTGGTATTTTAAACGTAATAGAAGAATTAATACTTCTGCTTGCTGAATCGCTAATCTGTGAGTTACTCCTAATTGATGGTACCCCTGAAGTTCTGGTAATTAAAAAATTGTCAGAGGAGGTCGTCAATGTCCTTTAACAAAAAATCAAATCATTATAGATTGCCTAAGCAGGAACTGAAATTAATGCTTAAATTGATCGGCACCTTAAGTCGGTCTGGAATGGTTGCCGGGAATAATGGTGATTTCGATTCAGCGTTTCACAATTGCAGGCAGGCACTTTTATTAGCCAAGGAATTAAAAAAGGAATGCCTTGTCGCCAAACTCCTCAATAATCTCGGTATATTATACCATCAATCTGGTGCATGGGATAAGGCACTTTTATCCTATGAAAAATCCATGAGTATTGTGATTAAAAATTATGGTCAACAAAACTTTCTTTATAAAACCATCCAAAAGAATATCACTTGTTTATTTTCACAACATCAAAATTAGTGCTGTTTTGCCCGATTTAGTCCTGAAAATTGCTGAAAATCAGAGTAAAATAAAATAGGTGTGGGGTGTTTATGTTTTGGCTATTGATCCAGTTTCCCTACGATCAAGGTTCTCCTGGTAATACCGAGTGTTCTATTTTTCTGCATGTGGCTTACCATATTTCCGGTAAACCTTTCAGATGACAGGGGACAATCTATTAAATGGGTGATTTTCCATCCGCATTGTTCAAGCAGTTTCATATAATCGAAAACCAGGATGGCGTTTGCGGGATATAATTTTTCCGGGTAACATCGTGAAAAACTTTATCTGATACCTGTTCAAGTTGTGCCAGGGCTTTTGTCTGCGCTTTGTTCAGGCTATGTTTCACTGATGCTTTTTGAACTTTTGAGGGAATGTCGGTTAATAAAACCAGATCATGTAACAGGAAAGACTGCCACTTCAAGGGTTTCGGGAGATTTTTGAAAATTGACTCTAGCTGTCCAACATATTTGTTGGACAGGTCATTTTCAGTCTCTAAAACAACAGACCCACGTTCCCTGCTCCGCCTTATGGAATCAAGCTTTGACAGTATTTTATGCACCCTTTCAAGGGGTGTTTTACCCACCGTCAAATACCCTGGCTCTTTTCCCATTTCCACATCAATGATTTTAATGGTGGCTTCAATGGACTCTATGGCTGATAAATCCTGCCTTAAAATGTTTTCGGAATTGCTTATCCGTCTTGCCTTGAGATCATCTACTTCTACGATCTTTGCCTGGATATCGTCCATATCCGTGTATTCTCTGACGGCCCTTAATCTTCGTTCCCCTGCTATAAGCTCAAACCTTCCATTTTTTTGCGGGCGGAGGATAATGGGTTCAATCAATCCATCGGCTGCAATACTTGCACCCAGCTCTCTTAAACTGTTTTCGTCAAAGTATCTGCGGGACTGGAAGGAAGAAGGATCGATCTTATCAATATCTATCCGGCAGAAAGAATAAGGATGATTTTTATGGTCTGTTAAAGGCATAATTCAAATCCTTTTGGAGAAAATTAAAAAAATCGCATCGCAATGGTTTAAAGGTATGGATTGTTTATAGAAAATATTTTCAATAAAGTAAAACAGATACAGGGCAAAAGTTCACATCCGGATAATGGAGTACCGGGAACTTGATTTAGGCCGGTTAAAGTATTATCATGAAAAAATATTGTAAATGGAAACCGGCGGGTATCTGTAAATCAAGAATCCAGCCCTGGGAGGCAAGAATGAAAAAAATATTTATTGTGACACTATTGCTTGGTGTTTTGTTCAACCCCTTTACTGCTGCGGCCGAGTCCGGGCAGGCTTCAGACCGCAATTTAATTCTTACGGACGGTACTGCCGAGGTGATCGGTGCAAATGATTCTGTCAGGATTTCCATTTCCGTTGTCACCCGGGGACGGAATCTGAAAAGGGTCAGTGCGGAAAACACGGACGTCACGGATAAAGTTCTTTCGGCTGTCAAATTGTTGAATATTGAACGTCTTGCACTCAATACAATTGATTTTCGGGTAACGCCTCAAAGGGATTACAAAGCAAAACCACCTAAAATCAAGGGGTATGAAGTTCACAATGGTATTGCAGTGATCCTTGAAAAGTTTGCACCGGATCAACTGTCTATGCATGCTTCCGCAATTATAGCAACCGCACTGGAAAATGGTGCCAACAATATTCACAGTATTAAATTTTACATTAAAAACAGGACACTCCTGGAAAATAAAGCCCTTACCCTTGCCACCCAGAAGGCTATAGCAAGGGCGCAAACGCTGGCCAAAGCCGCCCGTGTAAAGTTAAAACAAATTGTTTCCCTGAGTTCATATCCGGTTGCCAGGCCGTCCAGGTCAAATATGCTGCGTTCCGCTGGCATGCAGGCAAAAGCCGAGGCAATGGCACCTCCCATGGAGCCGGGGGAAAGTCGAATCCAGGTCCAGGTCAGCCTTGCCTATGAAATTGAATAATCCGGAAAATTAAAAAAACGGGGCCGGATCAAAATGTAATATTGTATCCCGAAACAAAAATGTCCCATAATTTGAGACAAAAACAGGGTTTTTGAGACGATCCGCCCTGACCTTTCTTCCTCTATACCGGCATGCAGATATCTGGCATGGTTCATGCTTTTTAATTTTAATACGCTTTTAAAATTTATAAAAAGAGGTGTCCCATGACAAAACCCTATGGAAGAAAAACAAAAAGAAAGGTGGGCGAGATTCTTCTGGAGCCCTGTCGGGAAACTGCCATGGAAAAGCTGGAACAGATTCCGGATGAACAACTGGTCGGGCATCTTTTTTCCCATTTTTATCATACGGATGAACTGATAAAATTTCGAAGCATTGCAGCAATGGGACGTCTTGTCACACGAATGGCGCAGAAAAATATGGAAAAAGCCAGGATTGTCATGCGGAGGATCATGTGGAACCTGAATGACGAATCCGGCGGAATTGGATGGGGATCGCCTGAAGCCATGGGAGAAATCCTTTGTCAGAGCCCGGAACTTGCCGCGGAATTTGAATCCATTCTTTTCTCATACCTTGATCCGGACGGCAATCACATTGAACATGAGGCGCTTCAAAGAGGTGTTTTATGGGGAGTTGGGACATACCTTGAATCAAATCCCCACAACCTGGATGAAAAGACAAAAGGGCTTTTATTTGGATATTTACACTCTGCTGATCCCATAAAAAAAGGATATGCCGTCAGAGCTTTGATTAATGCCGGATGCTTTGATTGCAGCCTTGTACCTGAAAACATTATTACAGACAATCGTCAAATTGATTTATTTACGGACTGGGATTTTATTTCAACACGAATTTCAGACCTGGTAATGTCATGTAAAAACCGCAAAATATCTGCATAGTTTATTTTATGGCATGGTAATTGAATATAAACCCTATAGACAAAGTTAGCCAAATATGTGTAAAATAAATAATACTGATGGATTTATGCTTAAAAAAAAGTGTGACATAAATATTGCCCGGACCATTGACCTTGCGCAGCAAATGATCAAGCTTGCGCAAACAGGTTACGATCAGCAGGAAGACCCCGGATGCGGTGTTCTTTACGGCATCCTTCTGGATTCAGGCTACCGGCTCCTTGATCTTGCACAAAAAGAAAAGCATGCACATATTCAAAAAGGCTGGTGGGACAATTCAAAAAAAAAGGAGATTATTTAATGAAGACTTATGTTTGTTCAGTTTGCGGTTATTCCCATGAAGGTGACGATGCCCCTGAAAAATGCCCCCAATGCGGCGCAGCAAAGGCAAAATTTTCAGTCCAGGAAGGTGACCTCGTATGGGCGGATGGCCATTCAATCGGTGTGGCAAAAGGTGTGGATGCCGAAATCCTTCAGGGATTAAAGGATAACTTCGCTGGTGAATGCACGGAAGTTGGCATGTACCTTGCCATGAGCCGCCAGGCAGACCGTGAAGGATACCCGGAAGTTGCAGAAGCCTATAAAAGAATCGCCTTTGAAGAAGCTGAACACGCAGCAAAATTCGCAGAACTTTTAGGTGAAGTGCTTGAAGCCGATACAAAGGCTAATCTGACCGTCAGGGTTCTTGCCGAAAATGGTGCCTGCGCCGGCAAAAAAGCAATTGCAGTAAAAGCCAAAGAGCTTGGACTTGATGCCATTCATGATACAGTACATGAAATGTGTAAGGACGAAGCCCGCCACGGCAAAGCGTTTCAAGGGCTTTTAAATCGATTTTTCAAATAGACCGATTTTCTAAATAATATGGAAACCTTGTCATCCATGGGAACCCCGGTTGTTGAACTGAGTTGCTGTATTCTCTGCGAAATCTGTGTTGAGGTGGCCCCCCATGCATTTGCCATTAATGATGCAGGCTATGTTGAAGTACTTGCCCTTGATGACTACTCAGATGAAGATATTCATGAAGCCATAAAAAATTGTCCCAAAGACTGCATCTTTCGGGAATAATTTTTTAACCCGAAGATTTTTCAAATCTTCGGGTGTGGTTTCATCCTGCCGCTTAAAAAATCTCTTCTGCAGATTTCCTGCTTTTAAATAAAATTTGATAATATCTTGTGCTCTCCTTTAAAAAAACATTGCGTCTGATACACAAATGTGTCATTTACCTGATCAGTAAACTTAAATAAATATTAATTTATCGGATTTGGAAAATTTCACAATGCCTGACTTGATGCAACCCATACTGGACCTGGACAATCTTAATCTTATTCTGGACAATCTAAAACTTGGAATAATTGCCCATACCCCCGAAAGAATCATTACTGTTTTTAATAAAGAAGCTGAAAGAATTACCGGATATTCAAAAAAAGAAGTAATAGGCAAAGACTGTCATATCGTTTTCGAATCACCTTTCTGCGGGGGAAAATGTTCATTTTGTGATGGCATACCAGACTTTTCTTCCGGTTCAAAAGAATATCCTTTGAACATTGTTACCAAAGAGGGGTCTGCGCGCCAGCTTGAAATGACCGTGGCTGGAATCATCAGCCATGACAATATATTCAAGGGAGTTCTTGCATCCTTCAGGGATGTGACGGAGACCTTTAACTTGTCCTTAAAAGCTGAGAATATTTCCAGTTTTGCAGGCATTATCGGCAAAGACAAAATCATGCAGGACATTTTCAGGCAGATAAGGGATGTTGCCCTGTACAATTATCCAGTACATGTATCCGGTGATACGGGCACAGGAAAGGAACGAGTGGCCTATGCCATTCATGATATCAGCGCCTATGGCAACGGTGCCTTTGTTCCTGTAAACTGCGGAGCCATTCCGGAAGGAATTGTGGAAAGTGAATTATTCGGACATGTCAAAGGGGCTTTTTCAGGAGCCATCAAAGAAAGAAAAGGAAGATTTGAGCTGGCCCATAAGGGAACTCTTTTTCTGGATGAAGTGGCTGACCTGCCATTAAAAACCCAGGTAAAGCTTTTAAGGTTTTTACAGGAGGGGTCTTTTGAAAAAGTCGGTGGGGAAAAAAAAGTTTCAGTGGATGTAAGGATTATAAGTGCTGCCAATAAAAACCTTAAAAAGGAAGTCACGGAAGGCAGGTTCAGGGAAGACCTTTTTTACAGGCTCAATGTAATACCCATCCAGCTGCCACCTTTAAGGCTGCGCAAAAACGATATTCCCCTTCTGGCTGCCCATTTTTTAAAGGAAGCTGAACAGGAAAGTCCAAATAGCGTCCCGCAACTTGCCGACGATGCTCTTGATATCATGCTTGACTATCATTGGCCCGGCAATGTCAGGGAGTTAAAAAATGCGATCCAGTTTTCCGTTGTGCGCTCAAGGGGGAGCCGGATACTGCCGTCAGACCTGCCCATGGAAATCATTCAGGATATAGACCTCAGCCTTAGAGTATCAGACAGACCCCGGGCTCAACAGATCATTTCTCCAAAGGGCAAGCTTGACATTGAATCCGTTAAGGCGGCAATCAAAAAAACCGGTGGCAATAAATCCAAGGCCGCAAGGGTACTAGGTGTTGGAAGAGCAACCCTTTACAGATTTCTTGCCCAGAATGAAGAAACAAAAAATTATGTAGATCAATTTTGAGAAGAAGGGTTAATGCAGTTTTTAAAAAAGAAGACTTTAACCGGCCCGCAACGGCCTTGCCATCTGATTTCAATCATCTTGTTCATCCTCTTTTAGGATGATGGCTGCATCCACTGCCACTGGCTGACCGTCTACAACAATCAGGGGGTTAATATCGACTTCTATTACCCGGGGGAAATTCACACCAAGGGCGCTGATGCGAACCAGCACGTCTGCCATGGTGAACCGGTCAAGGGGTTTTGCCCCCCGGAAGCCATTTAATAATTTCTGATTTTTAAGTCTTGAGATCAGGGCCAATGCATCTGCATGGGTGATCGGGGCAGCCGCAAAGACTCTGTCACCCAGCAGTTCAGTCAAAACCCCGCCCAGGCCGAACATCACACAGGGACCAAACTGAGGATCGCGGATCAATCCCACGATCAACTCCAGTCCCCCGGCCACCTGGGCCTGCACCAACACCTTGCCCTTACCTTGCATTCTGTCCAGCAATTCAGCAAAAACAGTTTTGACCTGGTGTGGCGAGGATATGTTGAGCTGAACCAGACCGTCTTCAGTCTTGTGAATCAAGCCTTGGGAAATGCCTTTGAGAACAACTGGAAACCCAAAGAATTCAGCAGTGAATAACGCTTCCTGCCCAGTGGCAGCCAGCCGCTCCTGCACCACGGGGACATCCATGGCTGCCAGAATCTGTTTGGATCTGTGTTCATCCAGATTCAGAGATTGGTCCAAACCTGTCGGGAAAAGATCTGTGGGTATTTTCAGCGTCACGGGCTCCAGGTCTTCTATAACCACTCCAGAACGTCGGTTAAGAAGAACGCCCAGGCATTCCATTGCCCGGTAGATCTCGCGAAACACTGGAACATTTAATTTCTGAGCCTGTATCTGGAAACGATGCACAGCATCCCTTTCACCTGAAATCCAGCAAATCAACGGTTTGCCGGCTTCCCGGGCCAGCCGGGCCATTGTGATCAGATCCGGCTCAAGTGCAAAGCCGCCAACAAAACAGTGGGCAAAAATACCATCGACGCCTGGATCGTTGCAGGCTGTACGCACTGCTCGGTTGTAAACTTTGGGAGCCCCATTATCGATGATACCCGGCCAGAGATCAATGGGATTGGCCGGCATCATCCAGCCAGGATAAACCGACTGAAGAATTTCAACGGAATCCGGGGAAAGCTCTGCCAGAGACAAGCCCAGGTTGTCCATGAAATCTGTAGATACGATCCCGGCACCACCACTATAGGTCAAAACGGCAACTCGGTTACTGCGCTCCACGGCCAGATCAGGAAAGGCTCCCAGCACCCGGCACAGGTCCATCATCTGGTAAAAATCATTCGCTTCCACCACGCCTGCCTGGCCCAGGGTACCGCTCACCACAGCACCGTCACCGGCAAGACTGGCAGTGTGGCTCAGGGCGGCCTCGGCCCCTTTAGCGCTTTTGCCGCCTTTCAGCATCACGATCGGTTTGGTGGAGCGCCGACAAAGGTCAATAAAACGAGGACCGTCCACAATGGATTCAAGGTAAAGACCGATGACACCCGTTTCTGGATCATCCATCAGATATTCGAGGATATCGCTTTCATCGACATCCATCTTGTTGCCTATGGAACAAACCTTGCTGATACCCATGGCCCCATGGGTCATGATATCGATGAGGAATGCACCAGCCAGCATTCCGCTTTGAACGATGAGAGAAACATTGCCCGGAGTCAGCCCGGCACTCCAGATGGCATGGGAAACCGTTGAAAAGACATTACGGTTGACCGCATCCACCAACCCCATGCAATTGGGTCCCCACAGTCTGATACCGGTCTCTTTGGCAATCCTGGCAATTTCATTCTGCAGTTCAGCCCCCTGGGGACCGGATTCTGAAAACCCGGCAGACTGAAGCATGGCACCTGAAATACCACGACGTGCGCAGTCACGCATGGTCTGGGGAACCCGCTTGGCATCTAAATATACAATCGCCATATCCACGGGATTGGGTACATCCAGAATGGAGGCATAACACTTCAGGCCATTGATTTAATCGTAGCGGGGGTTTACAGGGTAAATCGCTCCATGGTAGCCTTTCTGCAGGTTGGCGATGATGGTGTTGCCGCCTGTGTCCTGATTGGCAGAAGCACCGATAACTGCCACTCCTTTTGGTTGGAAGAAAAAATCCATATGTATTTTCCTCTATGGTTTAGTATTCGAAGAGATAAACCCTTGACCAGACATTGTTTATTAAATTCAACCCCTAATTGCTCCTGAACGATCATTTTCCAGGTAGTCCATTCTATAATCATTCTCGTCCAAAAGCTTCTTAGTATAGTGAAATTAATAATTGCTCTGGAATTATAGAAATTTTAATATAGATAGGACGGCAATTTTTGTCAATAGAAGGTTGCAGATGCCGCAGGGCCAACGCATGTAACTTTTTTATGATTAGTCCATACCAGTTCAGGTCAGTTTACCTTTCCTTCGCTGGATGGGACAAGTTGACATGCTCTATGTCGGGCTGCACTTGTGGCGGAAAAACTCGCTTCCCTCAGACAGTTCCCGCCACTTAACGTTTCGCCCGTCAGAGCCTGTAACAACAGGTCCCAAAATGCTCATTCAAGGCAAATTGACCTGAGCTAGCTGTGCCGACAATTACAATCATTGTAGCGGATAGCAGAGCAAAATATTGTTTACATGCGTTGGCCCTGGCAGATGCCGCTCAATATTGATTTCAATAAGGTTTTTTTCTTTTTCCGGCAAATTCTCTGACCACAGAATGGACCAAATCAAGCTGGAAAAACCCGCTATCAAGGTCGGCCGGATTGCCGGACAGTTTGCCAAACCCCGTTCGTCTGATACGGAAATGGTGGATGGCATTGAAATACCATCCTACCGGGGAGCCATGGTCAATACCCTTGAACCCTCAAAACAAGGTTCAACGATTCATATCCAGCCCTGACCCATCCTTGTTTCTGGTAAAATGAATGGTTGATCCTTCACCAAATTCCCCTTTCAGGATCGCCATGGACAGGGGATTTTCAAGAGTCTGCTGAATAACCCTTTTTAAAGGGCGTGCACCAAAAATGGGATCATATCCTTTTTGGGCAAGGTATTCCATTGCCCTTTCATCCAGATGGATCTTCAGATTACGGGATTTGAGCCTTTGATTGAGTTTTTCGATCTGGATTGTGGCAATCTGTTTTATATTCTCCATTGTTAAAGCATGAAAGGTTATGACTTCATCAATCCGGTTTAAAAATTCCGGTCTGAAAACCTGTTTTAATGCATGGGCTATTTCCTTTTTAACGTTTATATCATCAAGCCCGTCTGTTCCAAGATCTTCCAGGAATCTGGACCCGACATTTGACGTCATAATAATTATGGTATTTTTAAAATCTACGGTCCGGCCGTGTCCATCCGTCATCCTGCCGTCATCAAGCACCTGGAGAAGAACATTAAATACATCCTGATGGGCTTTTTCAATCTCATCAAACAAAACCACGGAATAAGGACGTCTTCTTACAGCTTCCGTCAATAAACCGCCTTCATCATATCCCACATATCCCGGGGGTGCCCCAATGAGCCGGGCCACGGAATGCTTTTCCATATATTCGGACATATCCACCCGGATCATGGCCTGATCGCTGTCAAAGATGAATTGGGCAAGGGATTTTGCAAGTTCTGTCTTTCCAACCCCTGTGGGACCCATAAAAATAAAGGTACCTATGGGACGGTCTTCCGGCCCAAGACCCGACCTGGCCCGCCTTACTGCATTGGATACAGCATCAATGGCTGTTTTTTGCCCAATAACTTTCTTTTTAATATGCTCTTCCATATGGATCAGTTTTTCTTTTTCCCCTTCAAGCATTTTGGACACGGGAATCCCAGTCCAGATAGATACCACTTCTGCCACATCCGATTCTTCCACATCTTCTTTGAGCATCCTTTTGACCTGCTGGAACTCCTTGAGTTCCTGTTTTTTGGTTTCAAGGTCTCTTTGCAATTGTTCGATGGTACCATATCTGATCTGGGCTACCCTTTCCAGGTCCCCATTTCGCTCTGCCACATGGGCCTGGGTCTGGAATTTGTCAATATCTTCCCTTATGCTGCTGATCTGTTGAATCAGTTTTTTTTCACTGTCCCAGTGAAGTTTTAAAGGAGCAACTTCCTCTTTCATGACTGCAATTTCCATTTCAAGCTTTTCAAGCCGCTCTCTGGATGGCTTGTCTTTTTCCCTGATCAGGGCCTGTCTTTCAATCTGGGCCTGGGTAATTTTTCTTTGAATTTCATCAATGGCCCTTGGCATGGAGTCAATCTCAATCCTGAGGCGGGAAGCACATTCATCAATCAGGTCGATGGCCTTGTCCGGTAAAAACCGGTCAGCAATGTAACGATTGGACAAGGTGGCAGCTGCCACGATGGCAGAGTCCTTTATCCTTATCCCGTGGTGAACTTCATATTTTTCTTTTAACCCCCTTAAAATGGAAATAGTATCCTCGCAAGTGGGTTCTTTTACAACAACCGGCTGAAACCGCCTCTCAAGAGCGGCATCCTTTTCAATATATTTTCTATATTCATTCAGTGTGGTTGCACCGACACACCTTAAAGTTCCACGGGCCAGGGCAGGTTTGAGCATATTGGAGGCATCCACAGACCCTTCTGCCGCCCCTGCACCGACAACAGTATGCAGTTCGTCAATAAACAAAACAACTTCACCCTGGGCTGCTTCCACCTCTTTTAATACTGCCTTAAGCCGTTCTTCAAATTCACCCCGGAACTTGGCCCCGGCAAGCAATGCTCCCATATCAAGAGCAATTACCCGCCTGTTTTTTAAGGTGTCTGATACATCACCTTCAATAATTCTCTGAGCCAGACCTTCTACAATGGCAGTTTTACCTACACCGGGCTCACCAATAAGTACGGGGTTGTTTTTCCTCCTTCTTGAAAGCACCTGTACAATCCGCCTAATTTCTTCATCCCTTCCTATGACGGGATCAAGTTTTCCCTCCCGGGCAAGCAGTGTTAAATCCCTACCGAATTTTTCAAGGGCCTGATATTTTTCTTCCGGATTCTGGTCTGTTACATTCTGGTTTCCCCGGATATCCTTTAACACTGTCAGGATTTTATCCCGTGTAACTCCATTTTGTTTCAAAATATTAAAGGCCTCACCCTTGATTGTGGAAAGAGACAACAAGATATGTTCAAGGCTCACATACTGATCCTTCATTTTCCCGGCTTCTGAAAACGATAGATCCAAGACTTTTTTACCATCCTGTGAGAGATAAATACTGCTTGAATCTGAAACTGTTATAAGTTTTTCAACACCTGCATGAATATTTTTTTTCAGTACATTCATCTGGACACCAATTTTTTTTAATATGGGAAGAACAATTCCCTTATCATCCTCCACCATCACCTTTAAAAAATGGATCGGCTCAATGGACTGGTTGCCATATTTTTGAGCTGTATCATGTGCTGACTGCAAAAGTTCCTTTGATTTAATAGTCAATTTTTCAAATTCCATAATTCCACCTTTCTATTATGTTTTATGATTTGTTACATAAAGTAATGCTTTATAATTAAGCGTCAAGAAGGTAATTCATTTTTTCTACCTTACCGGAGAATAAATCGTTTTTTATTGACAAGTCCTACTCTGTGGTATATTTTTTACCTAAATAAATTATAGTAAACAAGAATCCTTTAATCTTAAAGATATACAATAATGGAAAACGATAAATTTAAAAACATCAGAGCAAAGTTGAACAAGACCCAGAAAGAGATAGCACAGCTTCTTGGAGTTTCTACCAAAGCAATTCACAGCTATGAACAAGGATGGCGCAAAATACCTCACCATGTTGAACGACAATTACTTTTCCTTCTTTCCAGAACAATCCTGGACAATAACAAATCTTCGGATAAATGTTGGGATATCCAGAAATGCCCTGAAAAAAAACTTAAAAAATGCCCTGCCTGGGAATTTAATGCAGGCGATCTGTGCTGGTTTATCAATGGAACCAAATGCAATGGTGAAGCTCATAATTCATGGGAAGATAAAATGGAAGAATGCAGAGCCTGCAAAGTGTTTAACAATTTTTTTGAAGCAGAAAAAGGGATTTAAAGCCAATGGATGATTTTTTTATAAACAGTGTATGCAAAACCCAAAGGAATAATGCTACGGATTATCGCAAGGAATTACCGCAAGCCATCAGCGACATTCTTACATCAATGGACGATGAAAGGTGTTTCGCCCACATCGGGGATGAGCCGATTCATTTTTCAACCAGTGTAAAAGAAATGATTGATAAATTCAGACAGGTTCTTTTTCCAGGCTACTTTTCAAGTGAAAAAATTGATGGGGCAAATCTTGTATACAATATGGGCCAGGCAGTTTCACAGCTTTATGATATTCTGTCGGAACAAATTATTCACGTATTGAGGCATGACTGCCTGAGGTATGGCCAGGCTTGCTCTGAGTGTGAAAGCTGCGGCAATGAGGTTGCCTTAAAGGTTATCCAGGCCATTCCCGGCCTTCGCATATCACTGGCTGAAGATATAAAAGGCGCCTATGATGGAGACCCTGCTGCAAAAAGCCATGACGAGGTCATTTTTTCTTATCCAGGACTGTTTGCTATAACTGTTTACAGGATTGCCAATATTCTATTCAATTTGCAGGTTCCCCAATTGCCGAGGATAATGACGGAACACGCACATAGTCTGACCGGAATTGACATCCATCCCGGTGCGAAAATAGGAGAAAGATTTGTCATTGACCATGGAACCGGTATTGTTGTGGGTGAAACCAGTATCGTAGGCAACAATGTAAGGATATATCAGAATGTTACTATTGGCGCACTGTCCCTGCCCCCTAATGCAGGGGAAAAACTAAGGGATGCCAAAAGACATCCAACCATTGAAGATGATGTCATTATCTATTCCGGGGCAACCATCCTGGGAGGTGAAACCACTATTGGTGCAAGGTCCGTTGTGGGTGGGAATGTATGGCTTACAAGTTCAGTCCCGCCGGATACAAAAGTATTTATAGAATCTCCCAGTCTTATTTACAAACACCAGGGAATGAAAAAGGAGCAAGACCATGAATACCCAGCCTGATATCACAAAAACATGCGGCAATACCCCCTTGGTATATATAAGATCCGCAAGCCTGGAAACAGGGACAAACATATATGGTAAAACTGAATTTTTCAATCCTGCCTCAAGTGTAAAAGACCGAATCGGTCTTTCCATGATTGAAGATGCTCTTGCCACAGGAAAAATTGATTTGGAATCCACCATTGTCGAACCCACCAGCGGCAATACAGGTATTGCCCTTGCTTTTGTGGCAAGGGTAAAAGGCTTGAAACTTATTTTAACCATGCCGGAAACCATGAGCATTGAAAGGAGGGCACTGTTAAAACATCTGGGTGCCACCCTTGTTTTGACCGAAGGCGCAAAAGGCATGAAAGGAGCCATTGAAAAGGCAAAAGAAATTGTAAAAGAAATGCCCAAGGCCTTTATGCCGGACCAGTTTTCAAATCCTGCAAACCCTGAAATCCATAGGAAAACAACCGCTTTGGAAATCTGGAATGATACAAATGGGAAAATTGATATCTTTGTAGCAGGCGTTGGAACCGGCGGGACGATTACCGGTGTATCAGAAGTATTGAAACAAAAAAAACCAGGGTTAAAATCAGTTGCAGTAGAGCCTGCTGACTCCCCTGTTATCTCTGGTGGAAATCCAGGCCCTCACAAAATCCAAGGCATCGGGGCAGGATTTATACCTGAAAATCTGAATGTGGATATTCTCGATGAAATCGTTCTGGTAAAAAATGAGGAGGCCTTTCAAGGGGCAAAAGATCTTGCAAAAAGCGAAGGTATTCTTTGCGGCATTTCATCGGGAGCAGCTTTTCATGCGACAAAAATAATTGCATCCCGTCCGGAAAACAAAGGCAAAACCATTGTATTTATTATCCCGGACACCGGAGAAAGATACTTGAGTACAGACTTGTTTAAAGAATAGTCTCTAAAACTTTATCAGGTAAGCAAGCCTCTTTTTTGAAGAAGAGGGACTGGATCCACAATATGCCGCGGGAACCATTTTTTCTGATCTTGGACTCCCAGTGCCATTGAGAGCAATTCGGAAAAATGAAGAACAGGAATTGGGTTTTTAAGGGTGCATCTAATTTCAAGGTTAAGATGACACATTGCACAGGAAGTCACCAGACACTCTGCCCCGGCCTCCATGGCTTTAGATACGATTTCATTCACAACCTTTTCAGCAAGTTTTGGTTTTGCAGCAGACAGGTATGTGCCACAGCACCTTGCGCCATAACCATAAGAAATCATATCGGCCCCAAGTTTTGAAAGGGTCTTTTCCATGACACCATAATAATTCTTTTCAAGTCTTAACTCCGGTGGCATAGAAAGCATGCATCCATAATAAGGGGCTACCTTGATATTTTTTAATTTTCCCTTGGGATCATAAATATAATCTTTTAGAGAAATTCTATCAAAAATCTCAAAAAAATGAATAATTTCCAGTTCATCATCAAATGGCTTTTGCCATAAAGCTTCATATTCCTTTTGAAGGTTCTTGTCTTTTTTAATTTTCAAATACATGGATTTCATTCGAATCAGGCAGCTTGGGCAGGCTATCATTAATGGAATCCCCTTAGGTGCCAGAGAAATATTTCTCATGGGAAGATTTTGGGACACCATATGGTCAATGCTGTGGGCAGATGATGACCCGCAGCAATTCCAATCTTCAAGTTCAATAAGATCAACATTCACCTTGTCGCAAAACTTCAACAGGGACAGGGTATTTTCATGCCCTGATGCTTTTAGTGAGCATCCTGGAAAGAAAGAAAATTTCATTCTTTCTAACTGATCTGTATTATCATTTCTTTTTAAAGATTTTTCCAATGGCTTTTTTATCCTGAATTTTTGACGGTGTTAAGTCCAGCTTTCTTTTTTTCAGCATTTTAAGGCCCATGCCCATATCACTGAGAAGATCCATTGTCTTGAGTTTATACCGCATCATAATCTCAAGCTTATGGGTTCTGCCGTATTTTTTTACAGTATTCAATACTTCGGTATGAAAATTTAATATATCAGGTTCTGCTATTTTAACACCTTTTTCAATGGCTTTATGACGAAGGATGTCCATTATAGCAGGGATGTCAATTGCCATAGGGCAGCTGCTGCTGCAGGTATTGCACCCCACACATACCCAGATGGTGGAAGATTTCAAGGCCTCTTCTTCCATTCCAAACTGGATAAGGCGGATAACGCCATTGGGGGGATAATCCATACCCTCTAAAAATGGACAGCCATTTGCACAGGTTTTACAGTGCAGACAGGAACTAAAATCAATTCCTGAACTTGCCGTAATTTCATCTAAAAGACTTTTATGGCTGTCATCCAGATCTATCATACCATTTTTCCATCTTTCCAAAAAGGCGACATATCTCTGAGATTTTGAATCACAGGAACAAGGGTATTAATAATAATATCCATCTCTTCCTTTGTATTATAATGAGACAAAGAAAATCGAATGGAACCATGGGCTGACTTAAAGGGTACTTTCATTGCCATGAGCACATGGGAAGGGTCTAAAGATCCTGATGTGCAGGCAGATCCTGAAGATGCACAGATTCCCTCACGGTCCAGCATCAGAAGGATGGATTCTCCTTCCACTGCATCAAACCCGATATACAAGGTACTTGGAAGCCGTTGCTCAAGGTCTCCATTAACAGATGATCCGGGAATTTTTTCCAACAGCTGCGTTTGAAGATAATCCCTAAGCTCCCTGACCCGGGTGTCCATGATGGGCAGATTGGCTTTGGCAAGCTCGCAGGCCTTTCCAAGACCGATAATGGATACTGTGTTTTCAGTGCCGCCACGCCGTCCTTTTTCCTGATGTCCGCCAATCAGTAAGGGTGAAAACTTGAACCCCTTTTTCACATAAAGCACACCAATCCCTTTGGGAGCATGTATTTTATGCCCGGAAAGAGAGAGCATATCCACGCCTGTCTTTTTGACATCAATGGGAATTTTACCGGCTGCCTGAACCGCATCCGTATGAAAAAGTATCCCTTTTTCATTGGCTTTTTTTGCAATTTCTTCAATGGGGAACAAAACCCCTGTTTCATTGTTTGCCCACATTAATGAGACAATGGCCGTGTTATCGGACATGCTTTTATACAGCAGGTCCAGGTCTAAAAATCCTTTTTCATCCACGGGGACAAACGTGACCTCATATCCCTTTGTTTTTTGAAGATGCTTATAAAGGTTATTAATGGCCGGGTGCTCTACATTGGAGGTAATAATATGTTTTTTATCAGGAAAGGCATTAATGGCTGCATTGATGGCTGCATTATCACTCTCTGTTCCACAACTTGTAAAAACAATTTCATCGGGATCGGCATTGATGAAATCCGCCACACGCTGTCTGGCCTGTTGAATTTTTTTTCCCACCTGCCCGCCAAAGGTATGCATGGAGGAGGGATTGCCATATAATTCACCCAAATAGGGAAGCATTTCTGCTATGACTTCGTCGGCCACTTTTGTTGTTGCATTGTTATCCGCATATACGATTTTCATTTTTTAAAAAATTATCCTTTCGCTTTAACAGATTCAATAACCTCTTCAATCCTGTCCAGGCACTGGCCGCATCCACCACCGGCTTTCAAGTAATTTGTCACATCCTCAGTGGTTTTAAGACCATTTGCTTTTACCGCATCAATGATTTCAAAATCCGTCACATCAAAGCATTCACAAACCATTTGACCGGGTTTTTCAAGAATCTGGACACCCCGATAATTAGCAATAGCTTTTTTCAAAGCTGACTGCCCCATGACAGAACAATGCATTTTAGCTTTTGGCAGACCGCCTAAATAATCTGAAATATCATCATTGGTTAATTTTGCCGCTTCGTCCAGGGTCATTCCCTTGATAATCTCGGTCAAAGCCGATGAAGATGCCACAGCAGATGCACATCCAAACGTCATAAAGGATGCATCCAGAATTCTTTCGTTCTCATTAACCTTTAAATATAGTCTCAATGCATCACCGCAGTTTAATGAACCGGTTTCACCGATGGCATTGGCCCCTTCAAGTTCACCCACATTCCGGGGTTTTAAAAAATGATCTTTTACTTGATCTGTATAATCCCACATAAGTCATCTCCTAAATCAAATTTCTATAGAATTTCACCTGTTATTTTAATATATCTGTAAAGTTACTACAGTGTGGTAGAATGTCAATAAAGACAATCTCTTTTTAATTGATATTTTTCGGGCAATTTCAAGCACCTCAATCCAGATCCACAGCAATGGTATTCCTGATCCTGATCCATTCCAAATTAATGACCGCATCCATGGCAATAATTTCCACACCCTTTTGTACAGCCTTTCTTAATTTTTCAGCATAAACTTTATCAATCATTTCCGCCGGTTTAAATACACTGGCATCCATCCGCTGGATCAAAAAAAAGATCACCCCTCTGTGACCGAGAGATACAAGGCGTTCAAGTTCATCAAGATGCTTTTGTCCTCTTGTGGTAACTGCATCGGGAAACATGGCAGCCTCCTCTTCTACAAGGGTGCAGTTTTTTATCTCCACATAACACTTTTTTTCACCCTCCTTTTCCAGGAGCAGATCAAGCCTTGTATGGCTGCTTGTTTTTACCTCAGCCTTTACTTTATCGTATCCGGATAGAGGCTTTATCAGATTATTCTCAATGGACAGTTTCACAAGCTTATTGGGCACAAGGGTGTTTATACCGATCATTGTTCCCGGCACCTTTATGAGTTCCCAGGTATATTTGTACTTTCTTTTGGGATTATCGCTTTTAGAAAACCAGACCGGTGATCCTGGAATCGCACATCCTTTCATAGAACCTGAGTTAGGACAGTGAGCCGTCACCTTTTCACCTGTTTCAAGCTCAATATCTGCAAGAAACCGTTTGTAGCGCTGAATCAAAATTCCGCTTGTTAATTGTGGCATTCGGAATCCTTTGTATGTCATTTCATCATTCCTTTTTCAACTATTAATATTTTCCGACCAAAAACCTGAACCTTGTGCAACAATTGGAAAACAAGTGGTTTTCAAGGAAGTCCTAAAGCCCTTGACTCAAATCATCCATACTCAACTCTCTCCTGATGCCGAACCTGGTCAGACAAAAATCATATTTAACAGGATCATGTCTTAAAATCTTTTTAAATCCTTTTGTGATTTCAATTGCTGTTTTCATATCAGCACTTTTTCTTCGGGTAAATTCCAGCATCATTCCTATTTTATGCATATGTGTATCCAGAGGGACAATCAATTGGGAAGGACTTATCTTTTCCCATCCTCCCGGATCCACCTGATCTTTTCGTACCATCCACCGCAAAAAAAGAAGACTTCTCTTACAGGCACTCTTCTTTTGCGGGTCTGCTAAAAGATGTCCGATCTCTCTATCTTTGTTCATCTGTTCAAAAAAAAAGATAAGTCCGGACAATATTGTCTCATCTTCTGGTGTCATCCCTTCGTAAAAACAGGTTTCAAGGGATGAAAACCCAATTATAACGTCTCTGATTCCCCACAAGAGGCTTACCAGATGGACCTCACTTGCAAACCTGTATCGAAACCCTTTAAAATCATTTTCCATCTCTTTCTTTGTCCGGGTCATTATGTAATCAAAAGGGGTGGGGGAAAGTTTACAAAGGATGCCGGCAACCGTTTCCATGATCACCTCAACCCGTCCATACGCAAGACAGGCAGCAATAAATCCTGCAATCTCACGATTTTTTTTATCAGGATAATCATACAAAAATAAAAGTGGATCAGGATTTATATATTCCCTTCTATTATACAGCAGATAGATTCGCTCCAGTTTGTCCTTCAGCATTTCACTCCTTTGTGTCGCCATTGATTTTCAAATATCATTTTTATCACCTGACAAACAACAGACAAATTCAGTTTGCAAATTCAGTACCAGACAGGACCGGGTCAATCCAATTTTTTTTCAAAACTTTTAAAAAAAGTGCTTGACACTGCAAAAACATTTAAATATATTTGTGCTGTCTAATGGAATATTTTATTCCATTATATGGAATTTTATATTGTGCTCTGTATCTTTTTGATCAACTCTATTGCAAATAAAGCGATTGAAATAGAGGAAATATGACCAAAGGAAAAATCCAAAAATCTTCAAACAAAACTTCCCCCCGCCAGGGGGGTGCACAGAGCATTCGCCGTTCAATTGCCATCCTAAGGTCTGTTTCCAAACACAATGAAACCGGAGCAAGGCTGCATCAAATTGCAAAGGCCGTGGATCTTCCAACGCCCACTGTTCATCGCATTCTGACTGTTCTATTGGAAGAAAAGTTTTTATCCTTTGATATTGAAGGAAAAACATATCGCCTGGGTTCTGAATTGTATTCCCTGGGGGCTGCAACCCAGCGAATCTCCATCCGGGACCGTTATCATACATCCCTGCAACGAATCAGCGGGCAGACCGGAGACGGCACCTGCCTGGTTATTCCTTCTGGTTATGATGGGTTGTGCATTGACCATATACCGGGCAAATATCGTATTCAAGTGCTGGGATTTGATATCAACGAACGGCGGCCTCTCGGCATTGGGGCGGCATGCCTAGCTCTGCTCTCTTTTCTGCCTGAAAAACAGAGGGAAGATATTATTGCGGCCAATGCCCCCAGGTATATGACGTATTATGGGATTGAAGATAAAGAAGTCAGATCATGGATCAAGCGTACCCGAAAACTGAAATACTCAAACAGTATCCATATTGTCAGTTCGGAGTCCATAGGTGTCGGTGCTCCCATTTTAAATAAAAAGGGGCAGGTTGTAGCAGCCATCAGCATGGCAGGCATTAACAGCCGGATGACATCGGAAAAGCGCCGGGAAACTGCCCGCATAATACTGGCAGAAATCGCAGCAGTTGATCCACCGCCGGATTAAGGAAATTCCATTAAGGCCATGAAGTCACAAACACATAAAAAAAGACAACATACCAATGCATTTTTAATATGGAAAAGAAAACGCTATGCCAGATGGTAAAAATGAATTCAAAGAATGGATTGTAAATCTTAGAAACGATTTTCATAAACACCCGGAACTGTCTGCTAATGAAAAAAGGACCACCCAAAAAATTTGTGAAGTGCTTAAAAGCCTGGATGCACACGTTCAGACATTTGAAGAAATGACGGGTGCAGTGGCCGTTTTTAAAGGTGAAAACCAAAATCTTAAAAATGCCGGAACCATTGCATTGAGAGCAGATATTGATGCTCTGCCCGTCCAGGAAATGGTTGACAAAGGCAATAAATCAAGAACGGACGGGATCATGCATGCCTGTGGCCATGATGCCAACACGGCCATTGTTCTGGGTGTGGCAAAAAAAGTCAGGGATACAGGCCTGCTCAAAGAGATCAATGGATCCATAAAATTTATTTTTCAGCCTTCGGAAGAAAAATTGGGCGGCGCCAGGGCCATGATTGAAAAGGGCGCTCTTGAAAACCCCTTAGTGGATCAGATTATTGCAGGTCATATGGACCCCAACCTGCCAGTGGGAACCGTGGGGGTATTCACCCACATCGGTCATGCAGCATCTGATCCATTTGAACTTGTGATAAATGGCAAAGGCACCCATGGCGCCCGTCCCTATCAAGGGGTCAATCCCATCACTGGTGCGGGTATGTTTGTAAGCAGCCTGGACTCGATTATTCCCAGGCACATCAACCCTGCCCTGTCCGCAGTCATCAGTGTCGGCACCTGCCACAGCGGTGATGCCGGGAATGTGATTCCCGAACAGGCAATCATAACAGGTTCCATCCGAACCCATGATGAGGATGCCAGAGCCCGGATTTTCAAGGCCTTGAAAAATTTAGTCCGGGGAATTGATACGGTTCTCGGGACAAGAAGTGAGATTAACATAAGACCGGGAGCGCCCTTAGGGGTTAATGACCCACAGGTCTGCAAGTCTCTCCACGCTGCATCTGAGGCCGTATTGGGAAAAAAACGAGTAATAATCCTTCCCTTTATTATGGGCAGCGAAGATTTCTATTATTTCGCCCAGAAATGCCCCGGCGCCATCATGCGGTTCGGATGTGCAAGCAAAGAAAACAACATCACCCATCCGCTGCATTCTCCCTTTTTTGATCTTCACGAAGATGTTTTGAAAATAGGGGCAGATATATTATTCAAAGCAGTTGAAAATTTTTTTAAAAAAAATAAGCAATACAGAGCTGTAAAAGCTTAAACGAGTGTTGAGTAAAGATAAGTGGTAAAACAAAAATTTTTATCAGGAGGGTAAGTGAAATGAAGAAAAAAAGTGTCATATTGTTGTCCTTCTCGCTGTTCATTCTCATGTGTTTGTCCTGTTTTTTACAACCGGCTTTTGCCGGCAAGAAAGATGATACCCTTTACTTTTCATGGGAAAAAGAATTGGAGACGCTGGACCGCTATTACAACACTGCCAGGGAAGGAATGGTTGTCAGTCGTCAAATATGTGATGATTTGCTGTATCGTGATCCAGACACGAATGAATACAAACCGCTTTTAGCCAAGACTTACAAGTGGCTGGATACCACCACCATGGAATTCGAGCTTCGGCAGGGCATCAAGTTTCACAATGGAGAAAAATTTGATGCGGATGACGTGGTCTATACCCTCAACTTTATGAGTAACCCGGACAATAAGGTGCTGGTCCAGAGAAATGTGAACTGGATCGATAAGGCTGAAAAACTTGGGCCGTACAAAGTGAAACTCTATCTGAAAAAAGCCTTTCCTTCGGCACTGGAATATCTGGCCGGCAATCTGCCCATATATCCGAATGAATACTATGCAAAGGTTGGAACCAAAGGATTCGGGCTTAAACCTGTAGGTACCGGCCCTTACAAAGTTGTGGATCATGAACTGGGCAGAAAGATTGTCTTTGAAAGAAATGAAGACTATTTTAAGGACAGTCCCAAGGGACGTCCTGCTATTCAACGTCTTGTTCAGCGAACCATCCCGGAAATCACAACCATGTCAGCTGAAATAATGACCGGCGGATTGGATTGGATTTATATGGTGCCTAAGGATCAAGCCGACCAGATGGCTAAACTTAAAAGATTCCAGGTGGTCAAGGCTGAAAGCATGCGTGTAGGCTGGCTGGTTATGGATGCTGCCGGAAGGACGGGTGAAAATCCGTTCCAAAAATTGAAAGTCAGACGAGCCGTTGCTCACGCTATCGATCGAGAATCAATCTCCCGTAATCTGGTTGGCGGCCAATCCAGGGTAATTCATTCACATTGTTTTCCATCCCAGCTGGGGTGTACTGACGACGTCATGAAATATGATTACGATCCTGCAAAAGCCAAAGCCCTGCTGGCAGAGGCCGGCTATCCCAATGGTTTTGAAATCGATATGTACGGATACCGCAACCGCCCCTATGGTGAAGCCATCATCAGTTATTTAAGGAAGGCGGGTATCAATGCTAACTTGAAGTATCTGAAGTACTCTGCTGTGAGGGAAAAGGTTTACGGCAACAAGGTCTCCTTTGATTTTACAACCTGGGGGTCATATGGTGTAAATGATGTTTCCAATATCACTGGACGTTTTTACAATTTCACGGAGGTGGATTTTGCCAGAGATGAACTGCTTCGTGACTGGCTGGCAAAAGGCGATTCAACAATCGATCCAGAAGAACGGAAGGCTATCTATAAAAAAGCATTAAAACGGATAGCAGACCAGGCTTATGTTCTACCGCTGTTCACCTGGGTGGCCAACTACGTCTATGCTAAAGAGCTTGATTTCAAGCCCTACCCCGATGCCGTACCGCGTTTCTTTCTGGCAAAATGGAAATGAAATATTTGAGGGACTTGAATTCCAAGTCCCTCTATCACCTTAGCTTGGAGCGACGATAATGCTCATCTATATTGGGAAACGAATCGTCATGGCGTTGATGGTTTCAGTGGTAGTCTCGTTTATCAGCTTCATGATCCTGAATCTGTCGGGAGATCCTGCAATCGCCCTGGCCGGTGCTGACGCAAGCCCGGAAGAAATCCAGGTCATCCGTGTACAATATGGCCTGGATCGTCCGGTTATCGTTCAATACATCGAGTGGATCGGTCGAGCCCTGCAAGGTAATCTGGGTGTGTCGCCATACTTTAATATGCCAGTAAAGGATCTTATTGGTGCTCGGATCGGTGTCACTTTGATACTGGGTACCTGTGCCTTTGCCTTTGCTATTCTCCTGGCAATTCCTTTGGGTGTAGTTGCCGCGATTCGGCCCAATACATGGATAGATCGAACGGCCTTGACCATATCTGTTTTTGGTCAGGCCCTTCCCAATTTCTTTTTCGGTCTGCTCATGATTATTTTTTTCGGTGTCATATTGCAATGGCTACCGATTTCCGGAGACGATACCTGGAAACATTTCATCATGCCGGCCGTTGCTCTGGGTTATTATGCCTCTCCATCCCTGATGCGGCTGACGAGAACGGGCATGCTTGAAGTGCTGGGATCCGATTACATTCGCACAGCCAGGGCCAAAGGCTTAAAAACATTCAGCATCCTGTTTAAACACGCTTTGCGCAATGCCATTATTCCCGTGGTTTCGCTGGGTTTTGTGCAATTTGGGTATATGCTCGGTGGTGCGTTTATCATTGAATATGTTTTTGCCATCAACGGTATTGGTTTTTTGGCAGTTCAATCCATTCAGCGTGCTGATCTGCCCGTTGTACAGGTTATCGTATTGTTGTTATCAGTCATCTATGTTTCCATGACATTGGTGGCTGATATTATTAATGCTTTCCTCGACCCGCGTATACGGGCCAATTAACGACAGACTCATGTGAGGCAAGATCAAGATGATGGAAACAGCAGGTCCTTTTAAAAATATAACATTTCCGACACCAAAGCAGATAGTCTATCGCAAGGCCAAACGCCACAAAGGTTTTTTGATCGGGGGAACCATTTTGCTGTTTATTATTTTCATGGCCATTTCAGCTCCAATTTTAGCGCCCCATGATCCCTATGAACAAAACCTCGATACACGTCTCATTGTCCCTGTCTGGCATGCAGAGGGAACCTGGAATCACATTCTGGGAACGGACAATCTGGGTCGGGACTATTTAAGCCGCCTGATGTACGGTGCCCGTATTTCACTGCTCATCGGTGTTGCAGCAATGTTGATTTCGGGCGTAATCGGTACCATTTTAGGCGTGTCAGCCGGTTATTTCGGCGGGCGGGTGGACATGATTGTCAGTGCCATAATCAGCATACGTCTGGCGTTGCCGATTATGCTGGTCGCCCTTGCCGTTGTGGCTCTGGTTGGCGGTTCCCTGATGATCGTGGTCCTGGTGTTGGGGCTGATGATCTGGAACCGGTTTGCATTGGTGATGCGTGCCTCAACTCAGCAACTGCGCTCAATGGATTATGTCAATGCTGCCAAGACTTCAGGGTGTTCAACACTTAGAATTATTTTAACTGAGGTCATGCCCAATATCCTGAACAATCTTATTGTTGTAGCGACACTGGAAATCACCCGGGCCATACTGATCGAAGCGTCCTTATCTTTTCTGGGCATGGGCGTTCAGCCGCCGTTGCCCTCATGGGGTCTGATGGTGAATGAGGCCAAGGGGTTCATGCTCTTCAGCCCCTGGATGATTATGATACCCGGGACGGCTATCTTTGCCCTGGTCATTTCCATTAATCTGCTCGGCGACGGGGTCCGAGACATTACTGCACCGGAGGGACGATAGTGAGTGCACTGCTTGAAGTTAAGGGATTGCGGGTTGATATCCCTTTGGAAGCCGGAATTTTACATGCAGTAAGGGGTGTGGATATTGTCGTTGAACGCGGCAAAACCCTTGCCCTGGTTGGTGAGTCAGGTTGCGGCAAATCGTTAAGTGTATTGTCGGTCATGGATCTTTTGCCCCAAAAAGCCAAATGGCGTGCTGACAAAATTTTTTTTGATGGGAAAAATCTTAATGATGCCGACACAAGCCCGATGGCAAATATTCGTGGATCTAAAATCGCCATGATTTTTCAGGAACCTATGACCTCACTCAATCCTTGCTATACCATCGGCAACCAGCTTGAAGAAGCCCTTTTGACCCATAAACAGGTCTCCCGAAAAGACGCCAGGGATCGCGCAGTGTTCTTATTGGAAAAAGTAGGTATTACAGCCGCCGCCAGCCGTTTAAGGCAATATCCCCATCAACTTTCAGGCGGCCTGCGTCAACGGGTGATGATCGCCATGGGCCTGATGTGTGGTCCGCCCCTGCTCATCGCCGATGAACCGACGACTGCCCTGGATGTGACTATTCAAGCCCAGATTCTGGCCCTTCTGGCTGCGATTCAGAAAGAATTCGATATGGGGATGATTCTTATTACACATGACCTGGGTGTTGTGGCCCGTATTGCCGATCATGTCAATATCATGTATTGCGGACAGGTTGTGGAGTCCGGCTCGGCAATAGATCTGTTCAATAATCCTCTTCACCCCTATACCCAGGGGCTATTACGGTGTATCCCCATTCCAGGAAAAACCGCTCCCGGAGCGCACCTGGGGTCGATTCCGGGTATGGTACCGACACCCATAGGCCAGCAGGTGGGGTGCGTGTTTCAAAACCGGTGCGAATATGTGCATGACCCCTGCAGGTCTTCTATAGTTGAAGCAACCCGGATCTCTGACGGAAGAGAATATAACTGCCTTCTAACCCCGGAAGTTTGCCGGACAAACATGAGCAAAGGTTTACCCAAATGACAACTACCCTTTTGCATACTAAAGATCTCACAAAGGTATATCAGATCAGTGCCGGTATTTTTAAAGGCAAACAATCATTAACTGCAGTCAATGGCATCAGCATTGATGTCAACCCGGGCGAAGTTGTCGGACTGGTAGGAGAGTCAGGTTGCGGAAAAAGCACCATTGCCAGGATTGTTCTTGGACTCGAAAAGGCCACCAGCGGTGAAGTTTACTATGCTGGAGCACCGATATCAGATATGGACCGCAAACAGCGGTCTCGACGTATCCAGCCCATATTTCAAGATCCTTACTCTTCTTTGAATCCACGCAAGTCCATTGAAACAATCGTTTCACTTCCCTACAGGGTCCATAAAGTAGGTAACCGCGCAGCAATGATGGATAGAGTTGATGAGATCCTGGAAACGGTGGGTCTGCCTTCGAGAATGCGATACAGTTATCCCAATCAGCTTTCCGGAGGGCAGCGCCAGCGTGTGGCCATTGCACGTGCCCTCATGATGAGCCCCGAGCTTGTGATCTGTGATGAACCGACCTCAGCATTAGATGTGTCGGTCCAGTCGCAGATCCTGAATCTTCTTTTGGATCTTCGTGATCAGCAAGGATTAACGTATTTGATCATTACCCATAATCTTAGTGTAGTTGAACACATCGCTACTCGTGTGGCTGTGATGTATTTGGGCAGAATCGTTGAAGAAGCCGAGACCAAAGTACTTTTCAGCAATCCGCGTCATCCCTATACCCATGCTCTGCTTTCTTCCGTACTAACCCCTGAACCACAAATGGGCCTGCCTAAAACCCATCTGGGCATAGCTTACCCCAATCCTATCGACCCGCCATCAGGATGCACCTTTCATCCCCGATGCCCAAAAGTCACTGAAGAATGCAAACTTTCCCGGCCGCAAGCCTCTGGCCCATCCGGTCATTTTGTGGAGTGCTTCCACCCCGAACCAGAATAATAAAATAGTTTTTTCAAGGAAAAATTAATTAAATGGAATCCATTGCAGAATTGTTTACACATTGTTTTGAAAAACATAACAAAAAAACAGCCATATCTTTTTTAAGAGGTAATAAAATAGAAAGCCGGATATCTTTTCATAGTCTTAACTTGAATTCAAACAAAATGGCCAACCTGTTTTTAAAAAAAGGAATTAAAAAATCTGACAATGTTGTTCTTCTCCTTGATAAATCCCTTATTTTTATTGTTGTCTACATTGCCCTTCAAAAAATAGGGGCTGTTTGCGTGCCTTTAAATCCAGGGTTTAAAAAATCTGAATTAACCTATCTGCTAAATGATGCAGCACCGTCTATGGTTATTATAAACCATGATCAGGCAGGGATGATAAAACAGATTGATTCCAGCTTAATCTGTATAAAGATTGATACAAAAATTGCTTTTCAAAAGATTTCTTTTTTTACATCCTGTTCCAATAATCTGGAGAAAGTAAACTTTGCACCTGATGATCCCGGGCTCATCATTTATACATCAGGAACCACTGGTGATCCCAAAGGTGCTGTCTTAACCCAGAAAAACCTGGTACATGATGCAAAAAATGTTATTAAAATATGGGGAATTTCAGATTCGGACACACTATGCCACAGCCTGCCTCTTTTTCATGTTCACGGCTTATGTTTTGCCCTTCACACTGCATTGATTTCAGGAACACATGTGGTGTTGCTTGACAGGTTTGATCCCGAATTCGTGGTTGATATTTTAAAAGAAAATAAAACAGATCTTTCCTGCTCCATATTCATGGGAGTTCCTGCCATGTATTCAAAACTCATTGACACTTTTAAAAGTCAGTCCCCTTGTTTTGATCACATGCGGTTGTGGACATCAGGGTCAGCGCCCCTGCCGGCAAAGGAATTTCAAAGAATTACCCAGACCTTTGGTAAAGAGCCTGTGGAAAGAGAAGGCATGTCAGAAACGGGAATGAATTTTTCCAATCCTTTAAATGGAGAAAAAAAACCAGGTTCGATAGGGATTTCTCTTCCCGGTATTAAAGTAAGAATTGTTGATCCTGAAACCTTATTGGATGTAGCACCCGGCAAGACAGGTGAGTTCTGGCTCAAATCAGACTCCATCATATCACAGTATTGGAAAAAACCCGAAGAAACAGCCAGAGCCTTTGAGCAGGGATGGTTTAAAACAGGTGATCTTGGAAAAAAAGATTCCAGCGGATATTATTATCTTACGGATCGCTTGAAAAATATCATAATCACAGGAGGAGAAAATGTTTCTCCCAGTGAAATTGAAACAATAATCAACAAGCTTGATGAGGTTATTGAATCTTCTGTTCTAGGCATTTTCGATGAAAAGTGGGGAGAAAAAATTGTAGCGGCTGTGGTTAAAAAACCGACATCAGGTGATATATCCTGCGCCATCAAGGCTATTTGCAAAGAATATCTCCATGACTGGAAATGTCCGAAAAAAATCATCTTTATTAAAAACCTGCCCAGAAATACCATGGGTAAAATCTTAAAAGACGATCTTAAAAAAATATTTTAAAGATTTCTCTTCACTCCACTGTGATGTCCACGTTCAACTGATCCTCGATTTGATTAAGATTTTGCTCCAAGGTTTGCATGGTTAGATTTTGGGGAATTTCAACCGAAATCGACAAACTGTAAAAGGCAGCTCCGCTTTCCGGTGAAAATTTCATCTCTGAGTTCAGGGAAGTGATGTTGATATCATTATCAGCAAGAAAACGACTCACTTTGTATACTATACCGGCCTGATCCAGTCCTTCCACGTGGAGATTTTTAACATAATAAGCTTTCTGTTTCCTAACCGCATGGTTAGCGGGCCGTATAAAGGCTGTGATACCTTTCTCTCTTTCCAGCCGGCGGCATTCCATAGAAAGATTTTCTTCTATATCTGTTTCTTCCACCTCAGACAGAGGAGAAAGCAGCAGGATGATGGCAAATTCCCCGGCCAGGTTGGTCATGGTCGAATCTTTCAAATTACATTCATTTTTGTAGATTACTTCAGAAATATCTGCGACAATGCCGGGCCTATCCTTGCAAAAAGCGGTTAATACAAATTCTTTTGACATAATTTAGCTCCTTTTCGACTCTAAATAACTTTTCGTTTCTTTGACAATAAAAAGGGAAATCAGCAACAGCCCAATCAGATCAGGAATTGCCATTAACCCTTTAACATTCTAGCAAAACCGAACAATGCTCAGTTTAACCACCACTCCTGCATCCATAAAAATAACAACCTCGATTCAACATGCCATAATTAACTTTATCCGAAATACCACTTCCCGGCAACTATATATTATAATTTATCTTGACTATATTAATTTTTAGGTCTTAATATAATTCCTTTATTTTATTAATACATTAAGGAGTATTATCAATATGCTGCGGGAAAAAAAAATAGGGTTTATTGGAAGTGGTAATATGGGTGAGGCCTTGATCAGTGGCCTGGTTCTTTCAAAGGCAGCAAAGCCTGAAAATATCATTTGTTCAGACATTGCAAAAGATCTTTTAGAAAATATTCAAAACAAATACAAAGTCTCAACAACCACAGACAATATTGAAGTAGCCAGACAATCCGAAATCGTTATCTATGCAACAAAGCCCCAGATCTTAGGATCGGTCCTGAAAGAAACCGCAGGAGCCCTTGATCAATCAAAGCTTATAATCTCCATTGCAGCCGGCGTTCCTTTGGCGGCCATTGCTGCAGGACTTCATAAAAAACTTCGGCTCATAAGGGTCATGCCCAATATCTGTGCATTTGTAAAAGAGAGTGCCACAGCAATTGCAGCAGGTGAATTCGCATCAGACAAGGATGTGGCACAGGCCAGAGCGATTTTTGATTCTGTCGGGAAAACCGTCTTTATCCAGGAGAATGTCCTCATGGATGCATTCACCGGACTAAGCGGCAGTGGACCTGCCTATATTTTTACCATTATTGATGCAATGGCTGATGGAGGAGTCAAAATGGGGCTGTCAAGGAAAGATTCTCTGTTTTTATCCACCCAGACAGTTCTTGGCGCGGCAAAGCTTTTGCTTGAATCAAAGGAACACCCAGGACAGCTGAAAGACAGGGTCGCATCCCCTGGTGGAACAGCCATTGCAGGCATCCATACCCTTGAACAGGGCGGACTCAGAACAACCATGATAAATGCAGTGGAATCAGCCACAAAACGCTCAAAGGAACTGGGTGATATGATGGTGAAAGATTTTATAAAAAACAATAAAAAAAGCAGTTAAAAAGTATTCAGGGCAGAAATATGGCATGGGATTAAATTTCTGCCCTGAACGACTGGGAAGTGAACTTCAAGGTGATGAATAAGTATAGACTTAAACTTCAAGTTCCTTTCTGATCCAATCTCTTACTTCGCCCTCAACAGCATAGACTCCTTTATACTGACCGATTCCTTCCAAAAATTTTGTTTCAAGTTTTTTTGGAAGCCTGAAATTTCCCAATTCCTCGGAATCAAACCCTTTTCTTCTGACCAGGGTTAAGATAGGAGGTTTTTTCCATGTATTAATAACAAAATATACTGTTTCGTTGTCGTTATCCCTTGAATTATAATATGCCTGTGATCTTAAAGGTCCCCATTCAAGATGGAGCGCAATGGCCTCTTCAGGAGTCATTTCCCAGTCCACTGAATTAACCAGATCCCAGTTGTGTTTTATATCATTAAGGCGCATACCTTCCTCCAATTATTTTATAGTGTATCCAAAGTCTAATAAATAAATAGAGCAAATTGCGTGCCTGAGCTGTCTGGTTTTATGAACAAAGCATAAATAAAGGGGTTCTTGAAATTAGAGAGGATTAAAAGTTTAAAGGATTTTAATCAATTGATGCAGAAATGAGACACAATGAGCAAGACATAAATGTCTCACTCATTGCAGTCCTTACAGATTACCAGTTCTCACAAAGTAATTCAAAAAAACCTGCCGGTTTTACACAGGCAGGACATTTTTCAGGTGCTGCTCTTCCCGTGTGAATGTAACCACAACTCAGGCATCGCCAGACCATTTCCTCATCTTTTTGAAAAACCCTGTCTCTTGCAATATTGTCGGCCAGCTCAAGATAAAGCTTTTCATGATGTTTTTCAGCCACAATAATTTTGTTAAATGTATCTTCTGCTCTCTCAAACCCTTCCTTTCGAGCAATTTTTTCAAATTTGGCATACATATCTTCACTGACATATTTTTCCAAAGCTGCCGCTGAAAGAAGGTTTGCGCGGGTATCTTTAATCACACCAGTGGGAAAAGTCCATTTGATTTCAAGTTCTCCCCCATTAAAAAATTTAAAAAACCGGAGTGCATGCTCAAATTCCTGACCTGCAGTCTCATCAAATATTTTTGCGATCTGGATATATCCATCATCCCGGGCTTTACTTGCAAAAAAATTATACCGAGTTCTGGCCTGGGTTTCTGCTGCAAAGGATGTATGAAGATTAATTGCCGTCAGGCTTTCCCTGAATTTTATCATACTCACCTTCTTTTTTTATTCTTCTATAGATATAGCGTCAGCGCCACATTCACTAGCTGCTCTGCGAGCAATATCTTTTAGATGTTCAGGAATTTCATCCAGTTTAATAGTTGACTTTAACTGATCTTCATCATATTCGAAAATTTCAGGACAAAGGTCATTACAATTCCTGTCACCCATACACATTTTGCTAATGGTTACTTTCATTTTTATTACTCCTTTTTTTATTAGTTTAGCGTTTAACATCTTGTTTATCTTCGCATCCAGGTATGGTATTTTTTTATCCGCGCAAGAAATTTTTCCGGCGCATGATTTTTCTTCCACAACCCGGCTGCATACTTATTAGCCTCAGCCATTGTAGGGTAGATATGAATCGTCCCTAAAATTTTATTTAGACCTATTCCATGCTTCATTGCAAGGACAAACTCTGCAATAACATCAGCCGCATGATTCCCGACAATAGTGACACCCAGTATTTTATCCTTTCCCGGCACGGTTAAAACCTTTACAAATCCATGATTTTCAGAATCTGTTATGGCCCGGTCAAGGTCATCAATCCCATATTTAACCATTTCATAATCAAGGTTTGCAAGTTTGGCATCTGTCTCATTTATTCCAACCCTTGCCACTTCAGGATCAGTGTATGTGGCCCATGGGATGGTATTATAATCTACTCTGAATTTTTTTAAGCTGCCGAACAATGCATTTACAGAAGAATACCATGATTCATGAGCAGCTGTATGGGTAAACTGGTAGCGGCCATGGACATCTCCGCTACAATAAATATTAGGAAAATTAGTCTGTAAAAATTCATTGGTTTCAATATAATTATTTCCTGTGAGCTCAATGCCAAGTTCTTCAATACCGAACCCTTTTACATTGGGGGTTCTTCCCAGGGCGATCAGAATTTTATCAAATGTGACCCTGATTTGTTTTCCATCATGATCACAAATCAATTGTTTTTGCTCTCCAAAGGCTTCAATTGCTTTGGCTGAATGATTCAAAAAAACATCAATACCTTCTATAGCAAACCTTTCCAAAACGATTTTACCAGCATCAGGATCTTCTTTTTTCATTATCATCGAGCCCCTCTGGACAAGGGTTACCTTTGATCCCAATCTTGAAAATCCCTGGGCCAGCTCACATCCGATTGGCCCTGCACCCAAAACCACCAGATTTTTCGGCAAAGTTCTGATATCCCAGATATTGTCCGAGGTAAGATAGTCAGTCTGCGCCAGCCCCGGCAGATCCGGAACCATTGGCTTTGCGCCCGTGGCAATTATGATATTTTTTGTGGTTAAAATTCTTTCATTCACCTTTACTTCAAAGGGAGATATAATTTTTGCCCTGCCTTTTATACAATCAACACCCAGTTTTGTATACCGCTCAACCGAATCATGGGGCTCCACTCGTTTAATAATGGTCTGAATCCTTTCCATGATAGCTGCAAAATCAAAATCAACTATAATTTTTTTGAACCCGAATTCCTTTGCCCTTTTGGCATAGGATAAAAGCCTGGCACTGGCAATAAGCGCTTTGCTGGGTACGCATCCTGTATTAAGGCAATCTCCCCCCATTTTATCTTCTTCAATCAAAGCGACCTTTGCCTTTACAGCCGCGGCAATATAGGAAGCCACAAGCCCGGCAGATCCTGCTCCAATTACCACCAGATTATAATCATAAACCTTTGGTTTTGAAAATTTAGAAAATACTTTCTGCTGTCTTATCATTGCAGTGATCCGTTTTGCAATAATCGGGAAAATGCCTAATAATGCAAAGGATAATATAATATTCAACGATAAAATCTGGCCGGGTGATTCTATTTTTGCAAGCTGGGTTCCGGCGTTAATAAATACAATGGTTCCAGGAAACATTCCCATCTGGGAGACAATATAAAAAACAAAAGTACGAATGGTGGTAAGTCCCATGACAAGGTTAATCACAAAAAATGGAAATAAAGGCACAAGCCTTAAGGTAAAAAGGTAAAATCCGCCCTCTTTGTCTATCCCTTTATTGATGGCTAAAAGCTTTGATGAAAATTTTTGCTGGACCCAGTCTTTGAACATGTACCGGGAAACTAAAAAGGCTAAGGTTGCTCCTATGGTGCTGGCAAAGGAGACAAGAAGGGTCCCGTAAAAAAGACCGAACAAGGCACCGCCGGCCAGTGTCATAATAACGGCTCCGGGAAGGGACAAAGCTGTTACAAGAATATAGATGGTCATGTAAATAGCCATTGTCATGACTTTATTCTGGCCATAATATTCCTTAAAAGCGTCAAGCTCATTTTTCAGGTTGGCAAGGGAAAAATACTGATCCAGATCAAATAAAAAAAACATTGAGCTCAGCCCCAGGATAGCAAGCACTATTAAAATTTTAAAGCCCAATTTTTTTCCCATTTGTATCTTCCCTTAAAAATCTATAGTACTTTTTCAATGGCTTGAAATTTTTTCATAAATTTTTGATCAATATAGTTTTTAATCATAAATGCAATCTTTCCTTTAAACACCAGTCCTTTTTTCTTTAATACTCCAACCCCGCCGCCAATGTTGAAGATCAAAAGATATTCAGGCCCCGGATCAAATACTTCAAGGTTTTTTCCTTCAAGGGCTGCCATCAAATTATGAAGAAGGACAGGATTTTGCCTCACTGCATATACTCCTACTTTATCCAGGGGCTGGTCTTTAAAATAAATACAATCGCCGCCACCAAATATTTCAGGATATTTTTCACACTGCAGATATTTATTAACTAAAAGCCCTTTATCCGGCCCAACAGGCAGGCCTGATTCTTCAAACAGGGTGGAAGGTTTAACCCCTAAGGCCATGAAAATAAAATCTGTGGGAAATATTTCCCCTGTTTCAAGACAGATTTCATCCTGCTTGATATTTTTTACATAACCTGTTTCAAAAATTTGAATATCCCTTTTGCAAAGTGATGAAAGAACTCTTACTCTTATACTTTCGGGAAATCTTGCCATAAATTTATTACCGGCAAAAATATGGATATCCGGCATATACTGATTCACCTTTTTTGCCAGCTGCCACACATTACCGGCAACTTCGGCCGCTGAAGGCCCACCCCCTACAATACTGATACTAATCTTTTTTTGTGAAAACAATTGCTTTAATTTATCAGCGGCTTCCATTAACTTTTCAATGGGTTTAACTGAATAAATATTATCATTTTTTCCCCTGACTGCCTGCATGGGGACATAACTGCCTGCATTAAAGGAAACCACATCATATGAAAATGTATGTCCTGTCTTAGTGTAAATCTGTTTTTTAACCGGATCAATCCGGATAGCTCTATCTTTTACAAAAATACCGCCCTGTTTTTGAACCACATCCTGTGTGGCGAACCGGATATCTTTAGGAGTGTATGTCCCGCCCAGCATCCCCGGCCCCATTCCGGAATAATAGTGGTAAAAAGAAGGGCCAATCACAGTAATTTTAAACCCTTTTTCAACAAACTTGCCAATATTTTCAAGGGTCATCATGTGGGCATGCCCGCCCCCAATCAAGACAAGATGTTTTCTCATTTTACCCCCTCGTTTTCCCATATGAGCTTCAAGGTCATTTGTGATCATGATATTACGTGTGACCTTTAGGTTACGTGTGACCTTCAGGTTAAAGGCTGTCCATAAGTTTACCCAGACTTGCCATATGAACTTTTTCTTCATTGGCAATTCTATTGATAATATCCTTTGATTCTGGATTCTTAATTTTTACAGATAGTCTTTGATAAAGATCCAGCGCCTGGGCCTCTATTGACATGGCAAGGGAAATCACATCTATTTCAGAATTAAGATCAGGGTTAAAAAGATCAAGATATTCTTTTGTGGACAGGCCGCCTTCTAAAGCCTTTGTTTCAACCATTTTTTCAAATTCCTCTTTGTCCACTTCCACATCACTTATGTCATTATATGCAAAATAAATAGACATCTGATGTTTCACTTCAATATCTGATAAATTGGCAAAAAGATCTTTTACTTTTTCTATTTTTGCTTCTTTTTCCATGGAAATATAAAAATCGTACAACCCCTGTTCAAGGGAATAGGCAACCTTTAATACTTCCTGCGGCTCCTCTTTTCCAGTAAAAAGATCCATTCCAAGATCCTCAGTTCCAATCGCTGTTTTAGCATCCCATGCCGTTATCCCACCTGCAATATTAAATACTTTTTTAAACCCTTTTCCAGCAAGCATTTGCGCAGCGACACGGCTGCGCCCTCCAATAGCTCAGTAGACCAAGGTCGGTTTTTCCGGATCAATCTCGCCAAGCCTGTCAGCAAGCTGGGGTAATGGAATCAGGGTGGCTCCCGGGATATGGCTCTCCTGATATTCCGATGGCTGTCTCACATCCAGGATCGTTATTTCTTCTCCAGGATGTTGAGAGATATAGCTTTGCGTCCGGCTGAAATCAATTGATTTTACCGGTGTTAAAAACTGCATCCATTTCATTGAAATTCCTCCTATATCAATTTATACCATAGTGGGTACCTTTCTTGTACTCGGCCTGCAAAGGAGAATATGCTTTCAGGATTTTTAAATTTTTCGATTCTGCACTGGTTAAAAAATAGTAATTGTTCAGCCCGTTAAAAAAAGTTATCCCCAAAGCCCTGTCTGATGAATATTTTCAGAAGGTTAAGCTAATAGCCTCGAAACAAATATCCATCAGACAGGGCGGCTTCAAGCGTAAGAGCTGAATAATTACAAAAAATATTGATCGACTATGCTTATATCTAACCCAGTGATTTAAATGCTTTGGTACTGGCCCCGCAGACAGGGCATTTCCAGTCATCGGGCAGATCTTCAAATTTTATTCCCTTTGCAATCTTTCCTTTTCTGTCTCCTTTATCAGGATTATAAATATAACCGCAATTAGTTGTCTGGCATTGATGCATATCCTTAGGCTCAACCATTTTCATTTCCCTTCTCAATTCATATTCAAAGCAATAATTTCTTTAATTCAATTTTTACAATTCCATGTTGCAATAATACAAACCTGTCTCAAACCTATATTTACACCTGACTCAAGACAAAAAGTAATTGTTCAGCCCATTAAAAAAAATATCCCCAAAGCCCTATCTGATGGATATTTGCAGAAGGTTAAGCTAATAGCCTCGAAACAAATATCCATCAGATAGGGCGTGTTCAAGCGTAAGAGCTGAATAATTACAACAAAAAATATGCTAAAAGCCTTGTAAAGGTTCAAAGAAAGGGCTGCATCATTGATCTGAGCCCTTATCTTCCTGAACATCTGCATCCATGACCATCATGCATTCATGGCATTCAAGCTCAATATTGGGGACATCACCATATCTTTTTTTTATTTCATCTTCTGACAGGTGTGAAACCCCGGAGCATCCACATTGGGGGCAAGATGTTTTTATCCTGTATTTTTTTGTCATGAGACCTCCAGACATTTAAAAAAATTAACTTTTTTTACCTTTATCACTTGATCTGAGGATCATTGGGTTTCCCAGCACAATCAGGCGTATAGCAGGAATTATCAACAAAGGAACAATCACTCTTACACGACGGACATACTTCAGGCGGTTTGTCTGCTTCAATTGCGTACCCGCATTTATCACAAATCCAGCTGACCATAATTTTTCTCCTCTTTTTAAATGGTATATTCTTACCTGTTTTAAATATAGTTTTCTTGTCTCTATATCCGGTTCAATATCTTATCCAAATCTTATCCAAAAATCATGCCATGTTTGTATCGATTGTTTTAATAAAATTATTATTATCCCAACAAAAAAACTACAACTGACAATAAGACACAGATGATTCAGCTTTTATAAGGGTCTTGTTTTTTCCCTGAGCCAGGATGCCACATCCTTTTCCAGATCAGGAGACAATTTCTCGTATACTCCGGCATGATAGGTATTGATCCAGTCTTTTTCTTCTATAGACAGCAGGTCCAGGTCAATCAGATCTCTTTCAAAATGACAATATGTCAGATTTTCAAATTTCATGAATGTTCCAAATTCATTTTCAAAGGCCTGATCCACAAGGATCATGTTTTCAAGCCGTATGCCGTATGCACCCTCTCTGTAAAGACCGGGCTCATTGGTCAGTACCATGCCTTTTTCAAGTTTTACATCTACAGGATGGGGGCTTATCCTTGCCGGACCTTCATGGACACACAGAAAAAATCCAACGCCATGGCCCGTGCCATGGCCAAAATCCATTCCCTGTTTCCATAAATGCTGCCTTGAAAGAGTGTCAACCTGAAACCCCCTGGTACCGCTTGGAAACAAAATGGTTGCCACTGCGATATGGCCCTTGAGTACAAGAGTATAATCTGAAATTTCCTGTCCAGACGGTTCCCCTCTAAAAATGGTTCGGGTAATGTCCGTGGTACCCGTAAGATAATTCCCCCCTGAATCTGTTAAAAACATGCCTGTATCAGAGATGACCGCACTGGTTTCCCGGGTGGCGGAATAGTGGCACATGGCTGAATGTTCTTTAAAGGCCATGATGGGATCAAAGCTGTTATCAACAAACAACTCCTGTTTTTCTCTAAACCCATAAAGCTTTGCAGCAATTGTAAGCTCTGTGACTTGGCTGTTTTCCGGCTGATGCTCAAGCCAGTAAAGAAAATTTACAACTGCCAGGCCGTCTTTTATTAAGGTCTGTCTCAAATGAGAGATTTGAATATCATTTTTTATGGCTTTCAACGCAATGGCAGGATTGGGCTTTTCAACAATTTTACATTTCTTATTAATGGATTGATAAAGCTGATAGTTTGTATTTGCCGGATCAACTATAATGCTCTGGTCGTCTTCAATTTTCAATAACTCGGTATATATATCCTCATACTCAAAGATATCAATGGCATCCAGACTCAATTCATTTACAAGCTCATCATTCACTTTTTCTTTACTGATAAACAAAAAAACCTGTTTGGGTGCTATCAATACAAAGGCAATATTCACAGGGTTTGTATGAACATCTTTACCCCGAAGATTCAGAGTCCAGGCGATATCATCAAGGGTCGCCATCAAATGATATGATGCGCCCAGATCATTCATCTTTCTTCGGATTTGCCCAATTTTATCACCACGGCTTTGCCCTGTATATTTTTCCGGAAAGGAAAATGCCGGGGAATTAGGTCTTACCGGACGATCCGACCAGGATTGGGTGATATAATCAATCCCTGAATTAAGACAAAGCCCTTTGCCCTCAATCTCTGTTGCCAGCTTTTTCACATCGGCCATACTGAACATATTCCCGTCAATACCGATGATATCGCCGGGTTTCAGGGTATTGGCCAGCCATTTATCAAAGGTTGGAACATCAGGGTCTCCTATTTTAAATAATTCAAATAAAGAGCCTGAAATCTGTTTTTCAGCCTGGATATAATATCGAAAATCAGTCCATAAAATCGCATGCTCCAGTGTGACCACAGCCATTCCGGCAGAGCCTGAAAACCCGGTGAGCCACTTTCTTGCCTGCCAGTGCTCGGCAAGGTATTCACTCTGGTGGGGGTCGTTGCTTGGAATAATGACAGCGGAAATATTTTCTTTTTCCATTAATTGCCTGATGCAATCAATTTTTTCATTTGTGTTCATGATCAACCCTTTTCATATGAAGCATACAATATTTTAAATCTTCCAAATAATTGTTTTTATCAATTCAGACAAAGAATGTCTACCCTGTACTCAGAGAGCTGCTATTGGCAATCCGATCTATTGGCCTTTTCGATAATTTTTGACCGGGCAAAAAGAGAGAACACAGGGCCTGGGGATCCCGAGGCAAAACAAGATACAGTTTGGATATTATCATCTTGGTGGATCAGGCAAGCGGCCGATAAAGCCTGTCCCCTTAATGGGCTTTATCGGCACACAATACAATAATTAATGAACTTTTACTGATACAAATTCCCCGTTTATAACTTCCATTTCCTGATACGCACCATAGACTTCACCAATTTCATTGAACTCAACATCTTCAGCGCCGACATAATCGATTTCGCCGCCTTTGGCTAAAATCTCTAATGCTTTTTTCAATTCTCCGGCAAAAATTTTCTCACCCGGTGCGTTGGCAACCCCCATGACATGTTTCTGGATGCTGGCCTTGTCCGTTGAGTTACCGGCCTGAATAGCCAGGGCAATCAAAGCGGCTGCATCATAGGAAGATCCCCTGAATGGGCCGTCAATTGCGATTCCGGATGACTTGGCAATCCCTTTCCATTTCTCTGTTGCAGCACTTTCACCGCCCGGCATGGTACCATAAGAGCCGTTCAGGGCCTTACCAAAATGCTTGGTCAATGAAGGACCGATCATACCATCGGTAAAGATGAAGCTGTCAAATGCGCCCGAGTCCAGAGACGCCTGGATAATACCCTTACCGCCCTGATCGATAAAACCGAATATGACCAGATCACTGGCACCGGAAGCCGATAATGAACCCACCTCTGCCGAGTAATCTGCTTTACCGTCTTCATGGGAAGAGATCATTAAAATTTTGCCGCCCAGTTTTTTATACTCTGTTCCAAATGATTCAGACAACCCTTTGCCATAATCGTTGTTGGTATAGGTTATCGCGACCTTTTTAATGCCTTTTTTCATGGTGATATTGGCCAGAACCTGACCCTGCCTGGCATCCGATGGTGCCGTTCTAAAGAAATAGCCGTTGTCCTTAAGCTCGGACAGGGCCGCGGATGTGGCAGATGATGAGATGGTTGTGATCCCGTTGGGGGCAGATACTTTATTTGTTACGGCTGCGCTTGTTCCGGAACAGCTGGGACCGATCAATGCAACGACCTTTTCCACTGTGACAAGTCTCTCGGCAGCAGCAGTTGCAGCGGCTGCATCAATACAGGTTGAATCCGCACGAACGGCTTTGATTGTTTTTCCCCCCAGAAATATCCCGGATTCCGATATTTCACTAAAGGCCAGCTCAGCGGCCGCAGCCATTGGCGGGGTCAGTGACTCAATGGGTCCGGTAAAACCTGCCAACAAACCAACTTTAATGGGATCTGCAGCAAAACTGACAGAGGCCATACTGATTACAATTGCACAACTAACAATAAATTTAAGGTACTTTTTCATAGAATCCTCCCTTTTATAATTTTTTATTTGTTTCAGGCAGTATGCCGTCGGGACTGAACCGCATCACCACCAATAAAACCGCGCCCATAAATATTAGCCTTATGTATTGTGCATTGTTCAATAAATGTTGTCTTAAATAGTTGTCCTTTTCTAAAAATGATGTTGATAAATCCGCCAGCCAGAAACCCACAGGTTCTGCTTCAATCCAGAGAAACCAGATTAAAAATCCCCCCACAACCGAGCCCAGGTTATTACCGGACCCACCCACGATCACCATCACCCAGATTAAAAAGGTATATCTTAAGGGGATGTATGAACCCGGGGTAAACTGCCCGTTATACGTCGCCAGCATGGCACCGGAGACACCGGCGATTGCAGAACCGATAACAAATATCTGCAAATGCCGCTGGGTTACATTTTTGCCCATGGCCGATGCCGCTACTTCGTTATCCCGGATCGCTCTTACCATCCTTCCCCAGGGTGAATTAAGGGCAAGGCTTGCCAGGATAATAATCAGCAGCAACACGGCCAGAAACAATCCTGAATAGCAGAGTTTTACAAATACGATGGATGCGTCGCTCAAATAATCTCTCAGTGCTATTGCCTGCTCTGAAACCGGCAGCAGATCCAGACTGCCTGCATAGAACTTTGACACCAGTTCGTTAAACCAGTCAGCTTGCTGCAAGTCAATTTCATAGGGCACAGGCCTTGGAATACCCGTTACATTTTTTACGCCGCGGCTCAGCCAGTCTTCATTCTTAATGATCGCGATAATGATCTCAGAAATTCCCAAAGTGGCAATGGCCAGATAGTCTGTCCGCAGTCCCAGAGAAATCTTGCCGATCAACCAGGCCGCACCGGCTGCAAGAAAACCCCCCACTATCCATGACAGAATCACGGGCAGTTCAAGTCCTCCGAGATAACCGCTGAAAGCGGGATTGATGGCTTCAATGGACTGGGACGCATCCAGATAAAAATATCTTGTTATAAAATAACCTGCCAGTAAAACGACAACAACCAGCCCTTTGCTTTTAAATTTTCTATGGATATAAAGACCCAGGGCAATGGCCAGTGAAAAAATAAGTATGGCCAAAAGCATTTTCAACCCACCGGCGTTGACTGCTTCTTTGATGCTCTCCTTTGAAATAAGGACGGCGCTGAGGCCGCCTAAGGCTGTAAACCCCATTATACCGACGTTGAATAATCCGGCATATCCCCATTGAATATTGACCCCCATTGCCATTATAGCCGAGATCAAACAAAGGTTTACAATACTGAGACACAAAGACCATGATTGCCCTAACCCAACCATGAGCAACAATAAAAACATCATGCCGAAACTTACGGCCACTCTTATATTGTACCGGCTCATATCACCTTACCTTTAAAAATTCCTGTGGGTCTCAATAGCAGCACAATCACAAGGATCACAAAAGAAACAGCAAATTTATATTCAGTACCTAGAAATTGTACCAGACCGTCCGGCTGCAACACTTCGGGCAGCAGATAAATCAAAAACTTCTTGTACGCATAGGTTAATATCAGCTCTGAAAAAGATATCACGAAACCACCTACGATAGCCCCCATTGGTGAACCGATACCCCCGACAATAACGGCTGCAAACATGGGTAAGAGCATTTGATGGTAGGAGTTTGCCATAAAGCCTTTATCAAGACCATATAAAACCCCGGCAATGGTTGACAAGATTGCCGCCAAAGCCCAGGTCACCCGGACAATCTTGTCGGGGTCAATCCCGGACAACAATGCCAGATCCTGATTATCGGCATATGCTCGCATTGCTTTACCCGTTTTTGTTTTCTGTAAAAAATAAAACACAAAGCCAACCAGCAGGATCGCAATGGTGATGGTTAGAAACTGTGATGTTTTAATTGCAAGACCCTCTGAAAGCCCTGCCATGGTTTTGAATTCTCTGGCAGTTATAATAAATCGCGCACCATCGGCAAAAACATGATGTTCCGGCCCCAGGACAAACCGGACAAGACCGCCGGTTACAAACATAACACCCACGGATGCCATAACAACGGTAATGGGTTTGCTGTTTTGTTTCCTATAGTAAGCGTATACAAATTTATCCGTCAGCAGGATATAAATAAGGGTTACAATAATTGCCAGCGGCAGGGCAAGAAGAGCAGTTGGAACAGACCCCAGGGTAATGCCCCATTTTTGCAGCAGCCATGTTATTAAAATAGTGATCACCGTGCTGAACGCCATGGTGTCACCCTGGGCAAAGTTGGCAAATCTTAAAATGGCATACACCAGGGTAACGGCCAATGCACCTAAAGCCAGTTGTGATCCATATGCCAGACCCGGCACAAATACAAAATTTAAGAGTAGAATAATGGAATTGAGAATATCGGTCAACTCAGGCATCTATCCTCCCAAAAAAGATCTGCGGACTTCAGGATTTGCCAGAAGTTCTTTGCCCGTGCCTGTGTGCTCATTACATCCTGAGACCAGGACAAATCCCTTGTCGGCAATTTCCAGAGCCTGCCTGGCATTTTGTTCTACCATTAAAACTGCCCTGCCCGAGTTTTTTAAATTTACAATATTGTCAAAAATTTCATCCATTACTTTTGGGGCCACCCCTGCCGTAGGCTCATCCAGCAGCATGATGGTTGGCTTTGTCATCATGGCCCTTCCAAATGCAGCCTGCTGGCGCTGCCCCCCTGACAACTGACCGACCAGCTGATTTTTTCTGTCATGCAGGATAGGGAACAGGTCATAAACTTCTGTCAGGGTTTGTGATATATCATCGTTTCTTAAAAAAGCACCCATTTCAAGGTTTTCCTGTACGGTCATGGTGGGAAAAACATTGTCGGTCTGCGGGACAAAAGCAAGGCCCAGACTTATTCTCTTTTGCACGGACAGCTTTGATATGTCACGACCTTCCAGGGTTATAGAGCCGGAACTTGCCTTGAGCATGCCGAGCAATACCTTCATGGCCGTTGACTTACCTGCGCCATTGGGCCCGACAATAACAGCCAGCTGGCCCTTTTCCGCCTCAATCGTACAATCATTTAATATGGGTACACTCTGGTCATAGGCTGCCACCATATGTTTTCCGGATAAATACGCCATTAAGCAGAATCCTTTTCTTTAATTCTCTTGCCCAAATATGCTTCAATGACCTGTGGATTATTTTTTACTTGTTCCGGTGTTCCTTTAGTCAAAACTATACCGTTGGTAAGGACGATCACGGGATCGCAAAGTTTTGATATAAAGTCCATATCATGTTCAATCATACAGAAGGTGTAACCGTGTTCTGAATTCAACCGCAAAATGGCATCACCAATATGACGTAGCAAGGTCCTGTTTACCCCGGCACCCACCTCATCCAGCAGAACCACTTTGGCATCCACCATCATTGTGCGGGCAAGTTCCAGCAGTTTTTTCTGTCCTCCGGAAAGCCTGCCTGCCTTTTCGTTCTTAAGGTGGGATATATTAAGAAATTTAACGACTTCTTTAGCCTTTTTCTGCAGTTTATTTTCCTGCTCCTGAATTTTCCTTCGCCGGATCCAGGAATTGATAATATTCTCTCCAAGCTGATTTCCCGGCACCACCATTAAATTTTCAAACACGGTAAGGGTGGGAAAAGGATGGGCAATTTGGAAGGTTCTTAAAAGACCTTTGTGGAATAAATTATGCGCATCCTCTCCTGTTATATCTTCTTCTTCAAGATAAATTTTACCGGATGTGGGTTTGTACAACCCGGCAATAAGGTTGAATAAGGTACTTTTACCCGCGCCATTGGGGCCGATCAAGCCGGTAATAGAGCCTTTTTCAATATGCAGATTCACGTTGTCAACGGCCTTTATTCCGCCAAAGTGCTTGGAAATATTTTTTACTTTAATCATTTAAAAGCCTCTTGAATTTACTCATATGACCATGACAAATAAAAAGTGTCAAGGAAAATCCAGTCCCAAAAACAACTGTAAAACACGACTTGTATAAGGAAATATCAACTTTTTAAACTCTATCCTGGAGAATGGAAAACTAATCTTTCCCCAGCAGGCGATATCGCACTATTTACTCAAAATGCCAGGATTGCAAAAAGACTGGGTTTTAATTGAAGGACTTTAGTAAACCATTTGGGGATTTTGTTAATATTAACAAAATCCCCAAATAGATTTACCTAGAGGATTTTCAGTCCAACAAGTAGCGCAAAAGCGCGGCTGGCCTGAATCCATGGTATGATCACAGGCCCTGGTAAATCATGTTGCGGCTTTTTTTGTTGCGTGTTTACCCCGCCTGATCTCGCAGACCCCGCCCCATATTTTTAAATAATACCCCGCCGGCCATTTTTATTTATCTCGCACCACAATATGTTGTAAGCTAATTCTACCTGAAGTTGTCTCGAGTGTTAAAAAAGTTCTACCTTTCAAATATATTTTGTAAAAGCTCTAAGTCTTGCAAATAGTTTTGGTTATTGATTAGTTTGAAAATTAAGTATAGCGTTAGAATCACGGATCAAATGTGACAGCAGATGAAATTAAAAAACTGAGATACTCTCAAAAAATAGTACAATGCTGGTATAATTTAGAGGCTAAATTTATTCCCCAAAAAGCATGGGAAAGCGATCTTTTAACGCTTTGGCGGGAAAGGATTACTTTTATTCTTTTCTTTTTAGCGGTCGTATTAGGCCCATTTGCTTTGATACCTTCCTTAATCTTATCTTATAATGAAGGATTATGGGGCGTTTTCATCCTGGATTCTGCTGCATACCTCATTACTTTGGTTGTATTTTTTTCCAAAAAATTTTCTCTCAAGCATAAAACCTGGATTATCTTTTTCATTTTTTACTTGCTTGGAGTCTTACTTTTGTTCATGCTCGGTTTTCAGGGTGCCGGATATATCTGGCTCTTTGGTGCCTCTTTGATTGTTGGTGCGATGCTCGGGCTCAAAGCAGCCGGTATTGCACTGCTTATGAACTTTTTAAGTTTGGTTTCTATTGGAATTTATATCGCAGTTGGATCACCTGAATGGGCTTTTAATATTAAAAATATAATTGAAAAATGGGTGGTCATGATTGCTAATTTCATGTTGATCAACACCCTGATTACCCTGCTTGTTGCCGTTATGCTGGACAGCTTGAAAAACGCCCTGACAAGGGAAGAAAACGCTGCAATCGAACTCAAGAAAAAGCGTGAAGAGCTCATGGCCATCTTCGCTGCCAGCCCTGATCCGCTCCTTGTATATGATAGTCTGGGCAATGTCCAATATCTCAATGATGCCTTTACTGCAACCTTTGGTTGGATCTTGAATGAAGTAAAAGGGAGAAAAATTTCTTTTATCCCTGAAGGCCAGCAAAAAATTTCTGATAAGGATTGTTTAACCGGTCCGGATAAGATTAAGGATACGGCAGTCCGGTTTGAAACAAAACGACAGACCAAAGACGGCAAAGTTTTAGATGTTTCATTGAGTGCTGCTCCGATTAAGGGAAACAAGGGGGAGAAGATCGGAATAGTTGCTAATATAAAAGATATTACCAAAAGTAAAAAAATAGCAATACAACTCCAGCAATCACAGAAAATGGAATCCATAGGTACATTAGCTGGAGGTATCGCTCATGATTTCAACAATATTCTTTTCCCCATTGTGGGTTATACAGAGATGCTGTTGGAGGATATTCCTGAAGATAGTCCTTTCCGAGAAAGTCTTAACCAGATTTATACCAGTGCCTTGAGAGCCAGGAGCCTGGTAAAACAGATCCTCTCATTTTCCCGTCAAGAGAGCAGTGAATTGATACTGATGAAGATGCAGCCCATTGTCAAGGAATCATTAAAACTTATCCGATCGACAATCCCTACAACAATTGACATCAAACTGGATATCAATCCTGACTGTGGTGTGATTAAAGCTGATCCCACACAAATTCATCAGATTGTAATGAATCTTGCAACCAATGCCTACCATGCCATGGAAGAGATTGGCGGGGAATTGAAAGTGAGCCTCAAAGAAGTCGAATTGGGTGAGTACGACATAATAACTCCGGATATGGCACCTGGAATTTATGCTTGTCTGACAGTGGCTGATACAGGGAAGGGCATGGACAAAACCTTAACTGATAAAATCTTTGATCCGTTTTTTACCACCAAAGAAAAAGGTAAAGGCACAGGAATGGGATTGTCAGTGGTGCATGGTATCGTTACTGCTATGGGGGGAGCTATCCAGGTGTATAGCGAACCTGGTGAAGGGACACAATTTCATGTTTATCTGCCAGTGGAAAAAAGTCTTTTTGAAGAACAGGTAACCACCTCAAAAGCACAAATCCAGGGTGGAATTGAACAGATCCTTCTTGTGGATGATGAACAAGCGATCCTTAAAATGGAAAAACGGATGTTGGAGCGTTTAGGATATCAGGTTACTTCGCGTACCAGCAGCCTTGAAGCGCTTGAAGCTTTCCGTGCAAGTCCCGATAGATTTGACCTGGTCATAACTGATATGGCAATGCCAAATATGTCTGGAGATGGACTATCAGTTGAACTGACTAAAATACGCCCTGGTATTTCTATATTGCTTTGCACAGGGTTCAGTGAAAACATGTCTGACAAAAGGGCGGCATCATTGGGTATTAAGGGTTTTTTATTTAAGCCTATTGTGATGAAGGATCTTGCCCAAAAGATACGTGAAGTGCTGGAATAAAATTGAAACAGTAGAATAATGGCTATAGCCCTCGATTTTCAAGGCTTTAAAAAATTGTAGAATAGCAAGGGCATTCTTCTCATTTTTCAATTAAAATCTGACTCCAAAACGGTGGTAGGATAGAATTAAAGCCTGAATTCCCAGGTTATATTATATGACCCAGAACCGGTACCAAAAGCCATTTTGCCGCAGTGTTTTATATAGAGCTTAAAATTTGAGTTTGGTAGAATATTATCAGAGCGTTTGAGGTGTCCAAGGCTGGATATTGATCTTGATTTTTATGGGAGGATACATCCTGTGCACTATCCTTCTATTAGTCCTCTTTTTTATTTAAAAACAATCAACCACAATATATTGTACCTTGTATTTTTTCATTTCAAGGTGCGACATTAAATTTTGTTGAAAAAAATATTTTAGGAACCTCTATGTCATTTTTTTTTACATCATACCCGGGCCCTTCACTTTTGTTGTATTAGAGGCAAAGCCCGACCCCGACCTCTTTTATATTGACAACTCTGGACAGGGCAATTTTTGATGCAAGATCAGTACAATGGCCGGCATAAACTGAATTTGGACAAAGATCTTTAAAATAGGAAATTGTTCCCTCAAGCTGGCGCTTAGAAGGATTCAGCAGATGAAACCCTCCAATGACATCTAAAATTGTCTGATCTTTACAGACTTTTCTGGCATATTCAATGATATTACAGATACCTGCATGGGAACACCCCGTAATAATGACCAGTCCTTTTGAGGTTTTATAGACAAGGGCGGAATCTTCAATAACCCTGTCCGCTTCGTTTGATCCATCTTTGCGGCCAAAGGAAGTGATTCCTTCAAAATCATTTGTTCTGGGTATCTGCCCAAGAAAGATAAGATTCTCTGTCAAAAGGTTAAAAGATGACTCTCCCCGGATAAAAGATCCTTGTCCAGGACTTGATGCAGGATCTCTACGGCTTCGTCTATCTGGGCTTCAGTAATGATAAAAGGAGGACCGAACATCACCATATCCCCGGACTGTCCCCGGTTGCATCCACCCGAGTATTCAATAAACATGCCCTTTTTCATGCATTCTGCTGATACTCGTGCTGAAAATGCATATTTGGGATCAAGGGTTTTTTTTGTTTTTTTATCTTCAACAAACTCAATTCCCCTCATCAACCCGAGTCCCCTGATATCCCCCACCAGGGGATGCCCTTTTAAATCCTGCAGTTTATGATCAAGATATTCACCCATTTTATGGCATCGCTCAACAAGATCATGCTCAGCCAGATAATCAATGGTTTTTGATACCACTGCACAGCCAAGGGGGTTGCCGCCCCAGGAATGACCGGCACCAAACATGCCTGAATTGTCGGCAATTTTATTATGGATGTAATCCGGAACAGCCACTGCACCTATGGGGAAATAGCCTCCCCCAAGCCCCTTACCCAGGGCCAGGATGTCAGGGACAACATCAAAGTGTTCATAGGCAAACATTTTACCGGTCCGCCCCATTCCCGTCATAACCTCGTCATACATTAAAAGCACATCATATTTGTCGCAAATTTCCCTGATGCGCTTTAAATATCCCTTTGCAGGCACAACTCCGCAGAGGGACATGCCGGAAACAGGTTCTGCCAGAAAAACAGATACATTGTCAGGCCCGAGACACATAATTTCATTTTCAAGGGCATTGGCACAGTCCAGATCGCAGGTTTCAGGCGTTTTATTGAACCAGCACCGATAACAATAAGCGGGTGGGATATGGGTAAAATCATGAAGATAGGGTAAAAAATCCGATCTTCTGCCCGTGGCACCAGTCCAGGCAAGCGCGCCTGCCGTGCTGCCGTGATAGCTCTGCCACCTGGAGATCACCCGGGTCTTGGACTGTTTCCCATTATCCAGATGATATTTCCTGGCGATTTTAACGCCGATCTCTATGGCTTCTGTACCCCCTGAAACAAAAAAGACCTTATCCATGGCAAAATCAGACGATTTGCAGACCTTGTGTGCCGCTTCGATAAGCGGAGGGTTTGTAAAATCAATGCGATGAACATATGCCACCTTTTTTGCCTGATCGGCGAGAACCTCTGCCATCTCCTCAAGTCCATGGCCAAGGTTACACAATATGGGGCCGCCGGAAGCATCTATATACCGGTTCCCCTTATCATCGTAGAGATAGATACCCTTTGCACTGTCAATGGAAACATATTCTCGATTCAAAAAGAAATGAAAGACATGAGAAACGTCATTTGAACTGCTTATTTGCATTGATTTTCCTCCTATTTAAGAATTCACAAAACCTGATAATTTGTGAAACATTTTTCTGCAAAAGATGCGGCTGCAATTATATTCAACAATTTAGTAATAGTTCAACCCGTTAAAAGAAGTTATCTCAAAGCCCTGTCTGATGGATATTTGCAAGAGGTTAAGCGAATAGCCTCGAAACAAATATCCATCAGACAGGGCGGTTTCAAACATAAAAGCCGAATAGTTACACAATTTATTGTGTTTTTTAATTTTCGTTGTCAAGGAGAAAAACAAAAGACCAGATAATCCAAGACCATCTCATGTGGTTTTTTTATGATTAGCACCATACCCGGAACTAGTTGCTGTGCCAAAAATTATATTCCCTGTGGAGGATAGGAGTACCAGAACCAAATATTATTTTCTCATAGGCGTTGACCCTGCTTATTCATCGTAATGTTTTTGATTTTTATCTATTTTTTTGCTATTTTCCAATTCCTGAACCCTGGCATTAAAAATGACAAAAGAAAGCAGCATTAATGAACTATAAATTTGAACCCAATGAAGCGTTTGCAAAAAACCTGGATAGCGAAGATATTCTAAGCAAGTTCAGAAATAAATTTTATATACCCGAAGATACGATCTATATGGATGGAAACTCCCTGGGGCTTCTATCAAAGGATGCTGAAAAAAATATTGCCCGGGTAACAAAAGAATGGAAACAAAATGCCATCAAGGGGTGGATGGGGGGAGACAAACCCTGGTTTTATCTTCCCGAAGAGATCGGAAAAAAGTGTGCCAGAATTATTGGAGCAGATGAAAATGAGGTTATCCTGACCGGTTCAACAACGGTCAATATCCATTCTTTGATCAGTACATTTTACAACCCATCGGGCCGTCGTACAAAAATTTTAGCCGATGAATTGAATTTTCCTTCAGATATTTATGCGCTCAAAGGACAGATCCTGCTGAAAGGGTTTGATCCTGAAAAAGAACTGATATTGATAAAGAGTGAAAATGGCCGCACCCTTGATGAAAATGTAATTGCAGCATCCATGACCAAAGATGTTGCATTGATATTTCTACCCTCGGTTCTCTACAGAAGCGGTCAGCTGCTTGACATGCCATACCTTATCAATGAAGCCCATAAAAGAGGTATTTTAATTGGATTTGACTGTTGCCATTCAGCCGGTGTTATTCCACACGAATTTAGCAAATGGGGTCTGGATTTTGCTGTTTTCTGCAGCTACAAGTACATGAACGGGGGCCCTGGAAGTCCGGCTTTTTTATATATAAATAAAAAACACTTTGATAAAAAACCCATATTATCCGGATGGTTTGGCTGTGATAAAAACAAGCAGTTTAATATGGATATCCAATTTGAAAACCAAAGAAGCGCCGGAGGGTGGCAGATTTCAACCCAGGGTTTGTTAAGTGCAGCCCCTGTTGAAAGCGCACTTGAAACCATACTGGAGGCAGGAATGGATAATATAAGAGAAAAATCCAAAAAAATAACGGACTATCTTGTTTATCTTGTTAATGTTTACCTGTCAAAAAAACCGTATCATTTTAAAATCGGGACACCCCTTGATCCGGAAAAAAGGAGCGGTCACATTGCCATCGAACACGAAAAAGAAGCTGTAAGAATCGGCAAATCCCTTTTAAATAACAGGGTTATACCGGATTTCAGGCCGCCCAATATCATCAGGATGGCGCCAGTACCCCTTTATAATACCTTTCATGAAGTCTGGGAAGTTGTTCAAACCCTGAAAAAAATAATGGATACAAAAGAATATAATAATTATTCAAGGGATAGAGGGACAGTGGCTTAAAAAGGGTTTAATAATTTTTTGTTCTGATCGGTTCTTTTTTGCTTGACTAAGACAGACCTTCTTTTTATAGTTGCAGAATTCACAATTAAAGTTGTAATTATGTTGTACAAACAATAATTTAAATTGGAGGAGAGCACAAAAATGAAATCTTTTTTAAAGGCTTTAGCGCTTGTATTAGTTCTCATGATTGGCATTACTGCACCCGGTTTTGCCGGTGACACAATTAAACTTGGTTCTGGTGGAGTTATTTCCGGTGACTTGGCACCCTATGGAATTTCTGCTGTTAGAGGTGTTGAGATTGCAATTGAAGACATTAATGCCAAAGGCGGAATTCTCGGTAAAAAAATTGAATTGCTGGTAGGCGATGATGTATGTAAACCTGAAGTTGCTGTTAACATGGCTACCAAGCTTGTATCAGACGGCGCACAGATGATTGTTGGCCATGTCTGCTCCGGAGCTACAATCGCAGCAAACAAAATTTATAAAGATGCCGGACTTATTATTGTCTCCCCTGCATCCACCAATGATGACCTGACCCTTAAAGGCGAACATCCAAACTTTTTCAGAACAATTTCCTATGATGGTGCCCAGGCTGCTCTGATGACCTCTTATGTAAAAAATGATCTAAAGGTCAAAACAGTTGCCCTGATCCATGACAAAGGCGATTATGGAAAAGGCCAGATGGAACTTGCCAGAAAACTCTTTGAAAAGTTAGGCGGCGTTGAAGTCGTTCTTTTTGAAGGTGTAACAACCGGCGCTGTTGATTATTCAGCCATCGTACAAAAAATCAAAAGATCAAAAGCACAGCTCACCATGTGGGGCGGCTATCATTCAGACGCTTCAAAAATTGTGGGTATGATCAAAAAGAAAAAAGTTAATACGATTTTCTTTGGCGCTGACGGTATCATCGGTGACAACTTTGTACAACTGGCCGGCAAATATTCCGACGGTGTTTATGCAACAGGACCGAATGATACTTCCAACAACCCCCTTTATAAAGAAATTTCCGCCAAACATCAGAAAAAATACGGCGAAGCCCCAGGAACTTTCTTCCATAATGGTTATGCATGTGTTCAGGCCCTTGCTGCAGCAGCAGAAAAAGCCGGTTCCCTTGACTATGATAAGATGAGAGCCGCCATGTTTGAAATTCAAGTTGATTCTCCATTAGGCCCCATTGGTTTTGATAAAAACGGCGATGTTATCGGAGCCGGTTTTTCAGTCTATCAGGTTCAGAATGGAAAATATACACAGGTTAATTAATATCTGATATAAAGATAAAAACAGGAGTGTAATGGTAAACAAGTATTACAACTCCTGTTTTTATATGTATTAATTTTGCTTAAATTTAACAAAGTTTAGGAGATAATAATTAATTAACATGCGTCTGTTTAATATTATACTGGGTGTGGCAGTCGTCGGGGTACTTGGGTTTTTAGGCATCAAGGAGATCATTGCAGACCCTGTCTATTTTTTAGAATTATTTCTAGGAGGCCTTACAAGGGGAAGCATCTATGCCTTGATCGCTCTTGGGTATACCATGGTTTATGGTATTATCCAGTTGATCAACTTTGCCCATGGTGAAATCTATATGATCGGTGCCATGACCGCCCTGATTGTTGCCAGTGTTTTAGGTCTTTGGGGATGGAACTCTGCTGTTATCGTTATCCTTGCCTTTGTTTTTGCCATTGTTTACTCTTGTGCCTATGGATTTACCGTTGAAAAAATTGCTTATAAGCCCTTAAGAACAGCGCCAAGGCTTTCAGCACTTATTTCAGCCATTGGTATGAGCCTTTTTTTACAAAATTATGTGATGCTGGCACAGACATCAGAATATATGCCCTTTGAAAGCCTGATCCCTGATTTTGAATTCTGGGAACCTTTTTCACACATTATTACTTCCGTTGAAATGACAATAATTGTCACAACTATCATTGTCATGATTCTTTTGGGTATACTCATTAAATTCACCAAAATCGGTAAAGCCATGCGGGCCACGGCCCAGGATAAAATCATGGCATCCCTTGTAGGCATAAATGTAAACCGGGTTATTTCCACGACCTTTGTTGTGGGATCAGCCACTGCTGCCATCGGTGGTGTTTTAATTGCCTGTCATGTGGGTCAGATAAACTTTATGATCGGGTTTATGGCAGGGCTTAAAGCATTTATTGCAGCCGTTTTAGGCGGGATCGGAAGTATTCCCGGAGCTGTTTTGGGAAGCCTTGTCTTAGGGATTAGTGAAAGCCTTTTTACCGGCTATTTCTGGAGTGAGTATGAAGATGTTTTTGCCTTTACTATTCTTGTGATTATTCTGATATTCAGACCATCGGGTATCCTTGGCAGAGACACTACTTCTAAAGTTTAACCTCCTTATTTAGAAAGTTGATTATGGTTACAATTAAAGAAATCAAGTTATCATTTTTTATTGGTTTATGGTTCATGGTGCTGACCTTTCCTATCATGGTCATAAAAGTCAATACCATAACTCATACTGTGATTTTCAGATGGAGCAACCTTTTATGGGTTGGAATCGTCGGATTTTTTGCTTCTCTTGTCTGGAATTATTTTTTGCGGAGAAAAGAGGAAAAAAAGAAATCAGACATAAAAGATGACATACCCTTTGTTCACAGGCTGCTTCAGAATGAACGGTTCAGGATCCCTTTTTTGACTGTGCTGGCACTCTTTTTTCTTGTTTATCCCTTTGTTTTCCCCATGTATCATACCAGCATCATGATTTCGGCATTGGTTTATGTTATGCTTGGACTGGGCTTAAATATTGTTGTGGGGCTGGCAGGTCTTCTGGACTTAGGATATGTGGCCTTTTATGCAGTTGGTGCCTATACCTATGCACTTTTAAACCTGCATTTTGGCATTAGTTTCTGGTTTGTTCTGCCCATTAGCGCAATCTTTGGTTGCATCGCCGGAACCCTGCTGGGCTATCCAGTTTTGAGGCTTAAAGGAGATTATCTGGCTATTGTTACTTTGGGTTTTGGGGAAATCATCAGAATTATCCTTGAAAACTGGGATGATTTTTCCAATGGGCCAAGGGGGATTGGAAATATCCCTGCCCCATCCTTTTTCGGCCATCAATTTGATCAGCATAATTCCGTCATCTACATTTATTTTATCGTTATTGCACTTGTGCTGATGACTATTTTCTTTGTGGGCCGGCTTGAGAACTCAAGAATCGGTCGAGCCTGGATTGCTTTGAGGGATGATGAGATTGCCTGTCAGGCAATGGGAATTGACAAGTTTAAAACCAAGCTGACTGCTTTTGCCCTGGGTGCAACCTGGGCCAGTATCGGCGGGGTGGTCTTTGCTGCAAAAACATCATTTATCAACCCCATGTCTTTTACGATCTGGGAGTCCATTACCATTTTGTGCGTTGTTGTCATCGGTGGGATGGGATCTGCCATTGGTGTTATTGCCGGTGCCCTTGTACTGATACTGCTGCCTGAATACCTAAGGGCAGTTGCCGAATACCGAATGCTTGTATTTGGAGCACTCCAGGTCATCGTAATGGTATTTAAACCCGAAGGGCTTATTCAAAGTGTGCGTAAAATATATAAATTTAAAAAAGTAAAAGAATAAATTTATGGAACCTATACTCAATGTAAAAAACCTCACAATGAATTTTGGTGGGCTAAAAGCGCTGGACACGGTAAACATTTCAGTTGAAAAAGGACAGATTGCTGCCCTTATCGGGCCGAATGGTGCAGGGAAAACCACATTTTTTAATTGTATTACCGGAATTTACCCTCCCAGTGAGGGTATTGTAGAAATAACACCTCCAGGCAGACCCACTCAGAAAATAAACGGGCTGAAAACCAACTATGTAACTGAAAGAGGACTTGCAAGGACCTTCCAGAATATCAGGCTTTTTGAAGGGATGACTGTCCTTGAAAATGTCATGATCGGAAGACATTGCCGATTGAAATCAGGGATTCTCAAGGCTATGCTTCGTCCTCCCAGCCAGAAAAACGAAGAAAAGAAAGCAGTCTATGACTCTTATGAAATCCTTGAAAAAATAGGCCTGGACCAATACGTTAACGAAATGGCCGTCAACTTACCCTATGGTGCTCAAAGACGTCTTGAAATTGCAAGAGCCCTTGCCACAAATCCGTTCCTGCTGCTTTTAGATGAACCTGCCGCAGGAATGAATCCCCAGGAAACAAAAGAACTTGACGAGTTGATCGTCTGGCTGAGGGACAACGAGGATGTGTCCATCCTGCTGATTGAACATGACATGAAACTTGTCATGAGTCTGTCCGACAATATTCATGTAGTGGATTACGGCAAGAAAATTGCCGAAGGCAATCCTGAAGAGGTAAAGTCTAATCCGGAAGTAGTCAAAGCCTATCTTGGAGACGAGTCTGAAGATGCTTAAATTAAAAGATGTACACACATATTATGGAAATATTCATGCCCTCAAAGGGATCAGCCTTGAAGTTATAGAAGGAGAAGTGATCTCTCTGATCGGGGCAAATGGTGCCGGCAAATCAACCACATTGATGACCACCTGCGGCATTGTTCCGGCCAAAAAGGGAAGTATTGAATTTAAAGGTCAGGATATCACCCATATGCCTTCAGATGAGATTGTAAAATTAGGGATCTGCCAGGTGCCGGAAGGTAGAAGAATTTTTCCTTACCTCACTGTTGCAGAAAATCTTGACATGGGTGCTTTTTTAAGAAATGACACTGATGAAATAAAAAAAGATATGGATTATGTTTACAGTCTTTTTCCTATCTTGGCTGAAAGGCGAAACCAGGCCGGAGGAACGCTCAGCGGTGGAGAGCAGCAAATGCTGGCCATTTCAAGGGCCTTGATGGCAAGACCAAAGGTATTGCTCCTGGATGAACCCTCCCTTGGCCTTGCACCCATTATTGTCAAACAGATTTTTCGTATTATTAAAAAAATCAACGAGGATCAGTCAACCACGATTTTTATTGTTGAGCAAAATGCGAATCTTGCCTTGAAAGCTGCTCACAGAGGGTATGTTATGGAAAATGGTATAATTACATTAACGGATACTGGCGCAAATCTCATGGCAAACGAAGATGTCAAAAAGGCCTATCTGGGTATCTAAACACCCTTAACTTATCTTAAAAACTGCTGAATGCCGATTTACATTCAGCAGTTTTTTATTTTTCATAGCGCATCAGGTGAATAATTTTTTAGTGCATAAAAAAATCCAAATCCTATAAAAAATACGGTTTTTTATCTATTGTATTTTCTCCCGCCCGGATATAAGTAGTAAACAGTTCCTAAACTCGTTTTTCTTCAACGATTTCGACTTGCGAAAACAGCAACCGACAGTGCAGAGCTTTGTTCTCCCATCCAATATCCAGCGGGCTTTTTAATAATCAGATCTATCTCTTCACGGGACTGATCCGCTTCCAAAAAACTGTAACCGAGGTTAAGCTACTTTTTACGAAAAATATCCAAAAACCGAAAATGCATCGAATTTCACCGGTGATTTTCATGTTAAACTATATTTCTTCAACCCTATTAGCCTTGGCAATATCCGGCCAAATTCTCAAAACATCTTGGTCAATCAATCTTGGTTGACCCTTTTGGTCAATAAAAACATTGGTGATTTTGGCTTTTATTATTATTTTTTCAGATTTTTTCAGATATACTTTTTGATCCACCTGAAAGCTATGAGCAGATTGTTGGTCAATCTGTGTTTCAAAACGAAGGATATCTCCTAAATGTGCCGGGTTTTTATACTGAAGCGTGATCTTTGCAACAACATGAAAGGCCCCGATGCAATGAATCGGCTCAAGTAATTGATTTTCTTCAAGGTAACGCCATCGGGCTTCCTCAAGCAACTCTACAAACCGGGCATGATTGACATGACCAAAATGATCAATATGATAGCTTCGAACTATAATTTCAGTGGTTGATTTCATAGTTGCTCTCCTTTACAATTGAATTGGCCGAATGGTATCCCCAAAGCATTGCAATACTTAAAAAACTGCATTTAACAAGTATCCATATAGTTGAAGTATTCCCATTAACAACTCCAATCAAAGCGACAGTAAGCAATCCTGCGACCACTGGTACAGCAGTTAAAGCCATAACCATTCGACGTTCAACAGGCTTTTGTGCTGTCCAGGCCAAAAGCAGGGTCCAGCAGGCCATTAGTGCACCTGCAATACCCAGAGCCATTCGCAGGGAAAGATCAACTTGCAAGTCAGGCTTGCCAATCAGGATGCCAAAAAATTGAGGAAAGACCAATGCGATTGCCCAAAGTGTATCCGCAGCAACGCCAATCCAGCATATTGTTTTCATAATCTGTATTTTTTTTTGTGATGTCATTGTTCTTCTCCTTTTTGTTTTTAAATAAGTGAAACGATCATTAGAAAAAAATTTATATAATGTCCGGGTCAACTTTGTAAAAAGAATACACGCATTTTCGTATTGACGTCTTGATCGTTCACGCAAATAAGTTGATCTTTTGCGCAAACTTAAGGTATTTTTTTTCAATCATTTTTCTTGGAGATCCTTGATGGTTAACTATCAAAAAAATTCTACTGTTTCGGTCGGATTGGTGAAGATTTTAAATGCCTATGCCAACAGGCTGGACGTTGATTTTAAAAAAGTCGCAAGGTTTTGTGATTTTGATATTTGCATCCTCAATAACAGTGAAGCCAGAGTTTCAAGCAAATTTTTTGAGTCAATGTGGATGCGGATCGTATCTTTAGGTAAAGATCCTTATCCTGGATTAAATTTCGGACGTCAGATGGCAAAACACTATCCTTCCGGCAGCATTCTTTTTACCATGATGATGAACTGTGCTACCATTGAAAAGGCTCTTCAAGTCTTTGTCCGCTACCATCGTATCATGGCGGACATCATCCAGCCTCAGTTTCAAAAAACAGGAGAGGTAACTCACTTATCATGGGAAATATCAACACCCGGGTTTCACACGCACTCACACCTATCCGAAGCTCTTTTGTGTACATATTACTCTATTTTGAACTTTCTCAGCCAGGGAGAACTGACACTTATAAAGGCTTGCTTCACACATGTCGGGCCAAGTGACCCGGTCGATAGAACGAAATATCAAAGTGTGTTCAACGCACCCATATTTTTTGAAGAGAATAAAAATGAACTGATCATAGAAACTGAGAGTTTAGACATAAAAATTGATCTGGCCAATCAGGAACTTTATAAGGTTCTTGAACGACATGCCACTCAGATTGTGAACACCATGCCCAAAGAAAAAAAATGGTCAAATAAAGTCTTGGTATTAATAAGTGATATAATTATTAAGGGAGATATACCCAATATTGAATCTGTTTCCCGAAAACTCGCGGTGAGCAAACGCAGTCTTCAAGAAAAGCTTAAAATTGAAAAAACATATTTTCGCTATCTTTTTGAAGCAGTACGCAAACAGATGGCTGTTGATAATCTGGCCAAGCAGGATGTAAGTATTTGTGAAACGGCATTTATGCTGGGGTATTCAGATCAAAGTGCTTTTAACCATGCTTTCAAACGATGGACCGGACAAACCCCAAAAGCCTATATTAGAAAATTAACCTAAACCATTTTTTCCAACAAATGAAATGCTGCAGTTGCAAAACCGCAGATTTTTGAAGCTGGTGAGGACGTTCGCGATGTCCCCACCCAAGATCGCCGAGGCGGTCCCGCTCGGCGGTACCTTACCAACCAGCCTTTCAAGCCGGAAGTACTTTAAAATAATTATAAACTTTTTTAAGCTTGGATTTTTGTTTCTTTTTTGATCCCTCTACACTGCCAAATTCAAAAAATTTTATTTTTTTAATTCCAACAAAATTAAAGATCGCCTTTTTCATTAGCGCCTTGTGAGCATTGTTCAAAAAAAATAATGGGTAGTTTTTTGGGCCCTTCATGGTTGAAATACAAATTGCTGATTTTCCTTTGAGCAGGCCTTCGTGGGAATATTTGCCCTTATTTCGATATGCGAAATTCGTTGAAAACAATTGATCTATGTATCCAAGTAACATGGCTGGAGGTCTTCCCCACCATATGGGATAGATAAAAACCAATTTGTCTGCCCAAAGGATCTGCTCTCTATAAGCTGCAAATTTCGGATCGATGTGCATATCACTTCGTTTTTTGTTCTCATCAAAAAAAAGAATCGGATCAAACTCTTCTTCGTATAGATCAATGACTTTGATCTCAATTCTGCCTTCATTTTCCGATATACCTTTGAGCGTCTGCTCAAGAAAAGCATAGTTTAAACTTTGGTGATTCGGATGTGTGTAAACAATAAGTGTGTTCATGTTGTCTCCTTTATGTTATCATTTGATAAGTAATATAGCGCAGGAAAAAATATTTGTCAAATGATAATTATCAAATGATAATTAAATAGACTTGCAACTGATGGAATACAGAGGGAAGATCATGGATAAAAATAAATTTTTTCAGGTTGTTATAAATTTTATCGGCAATGTGCATTCCAGTACTCATTTCCTGAAGAAAGATGCCCGTTCTAATAAAATCACTCCCCAGCAGCACTCTATACTGGAGTATGTTTTTTTCAGTAAAGAGGTGACGACAAGTCAGGTGGCCGATTGTTTGAATATTTCCTTACCCAATGCCAGCAGAGAACTTAAAAAACTTTTCAAGTTGGACCTTATTATAAAGGAATCCAATGAGAAAGACAGGCGGAAGACCACAATAAGTCTATCTAAGCCGGGACAAAATCTTATGTTGCGCACATTTGAAAGGATCCAGAAAAATTTCTGGAAACAGGCGGATGAACTGTCTGAGGATGAGATGAGATCCATTATATCTTCGATGAAAGTTCTTGAAAAAAAGGTGTTCATTCCATATTGATCTTGCAGGAAGGCAGGGATGATGAGTTAAGCCTTTGGTCTGATACTTTTTTTACTGGATATTTGATTCAAAAAATTGATGTCCTAACAAGTCATTAATTACTACTTTATGTAATATTTAATTCATGCTATTCAAATCAAGCGGATGATACCTTATAAATCAAGGACGAAAGAATAATGAAAAGGCAACTAATAGTTGGCCTGGCAAGCTTAATAATTTTAACCGGATGTGCGGGGACTATGCCTGATCTGGGGATAAATGACGGCAAGCTGGCCCTGTGCCCGAAAACACCAAATTGTGTGAACAGCACGTCGGCTAATGAAAATCAATACATTCAACCTATCAGTTACGCAGGAACACGTCAGGAAGCGCGAGCCCTTCTCTTGCAGGTACTTGAGTCTGAAAAGCGAGTAAAAATCCTGACGGCTCAGGAAAATTATATTCGAGCAGAGTTCACCTCATCTTTGTTTAGATTTGTTGATGACGTGGAATTTTATTTTCCGGAAGCGCAAGCTTACGAGACGGTCATTCATATCCGATCTGCGTCCCGCATTGGATATTCCGATCTTGGTGCCAATCGAAAACGAATTGAACGGATTCGAGGTAAATTCTGATATTTCTTTACAGGTATTATGTATATTGGTAATAAATGATAGAAATTAAACATACCCTGACGTTACAAAAAAAGGACTATCCATGATTCCAAATCAACGATCATTATTCAGCATACCCGATGATATTGCATACTTTAACTGTGCCTACACATCTCCGCTTCTGAAAACAGCCGAATCAGAGGGCAGACAGGCTGTAACAGCCAAGGGGCGGCCATGGAATATCACACCGGCCGATTTCTTTAAAACCATTGAAACCCTGAGGGGCCTGTTTGCACAAATCATTGCGTGTACGGGTGAAGATATCGCCATCATTCCTGCCGTATCATATGGGATCGCCCTTGCAGCAAAAAATCTGCCCGTTTTCCAGGGCCAGGAAATTGTGGTTATTGAGGATCAATTCCCTTCCAATATCTATAGTTGGGAGCGCGTGGCCCGTGAAAAAAAAGGAGCAATTCAAACGGTAAAAAGACCTGGAAACCATGACTGGACAAGTGCCGTCATCAAGGGAATCAACAAAAAAACCGCCATTGTGGCAGTCCCCAATTGTCACTGGACAGATGGTTCCCTGCTGGATCTGGTCCGGATCGGAAAGGCCTGTCGTGATCATGGCGCGGCGCTTGTCATTGATGGTACACAATCATTGGGTGCCATGCCATTTTCAATCAAAGCAGTTAAGCCTGACTTTGTAATCACTACTGCCCACAAATGGTTACTGGGTCCCTATAGTTTAGGATTCTGTTATGTTGCGCGGCAATGGCAGAACGGAACACCTTTGGAGGAAAACTGGCTGAATCGAGAAGGGTCTGAAGATTTTTCAAGGCTGGTTGATTACAGGGATGAGTATCAGCCCGGCTCCCGAAGGTTTGATGTGGGCGGTGCCAGCAATTTTGTTTTGGCGCCCATTGCAGAGGTGGCATTAAAACAGCTTCTTGACTGGGATATACAAAAAATCTCAGAAACCATCCAGCTCAAGATAGACCTGATTGCCGAAAAGGCACAGTCACTGGGATTCAGGGTTCCTTCCAAATCCATGCGGGCACCGCATTTGATCGGCATCACCCTTCCCGGGGGCGTTCCGGAAAAGCTTATAAAAAAGCTCTCATCTGAACAAATTTTTGTCAGCATCCGCGGGCATTCCATAAGGATTGCGCCACACCTCCATAACACGGACAAAGATCTTGACAGACTTTTCAGTGCACTGGGTTAAACCCGAATATTTCATGACTTTTTAGAAATGTGAAACCGGTCCATTAGGATTTGATCTTTTTTGATATAAGCTGCGACTCATATTCCATATAAAGCAGAAGCGCCTTATCAAGAGCCTTATCAATGAGAGAATCCGGCGCATCCAAAAGAATCTGACGTGCCATTTGATTTGCCCTGTGGGAAGCATCCTGTGAGCCTTTCTTCTCCCACTCTTCCTGAGTCCCCCAGAAAGAAGTAATAGGTGCCCACCGGTTACGGCAATTTTTTACAGTCATGGGCTCGGTGAGATATGACCCCCCATGCCCCACATGCTGGATTGATTCAACGCAAAGATCTCTATCCGCGCCTGAAATTCCCTGGCTGATACGTTTGATGCGGCTGATGATCTCCCCATCCAATAGGGTCTTTTCATAGGAAACAGTTAAAATATTATCAAGGATACCCACAGATTCATTGAGCAGATGGGCGCCGGACAACATTCCCAGCATCAGATTCTGCATAGTTTCAGCACCGGCCTGAAAATCCGGAATCTTGGCATCGGTAAAGCCGGACATGGCCCGTACGGGGATGTGATAATAATCAAGCCCCATTTGTATGTTGACAATATTTATCAACATGCTTTCAGGTGAACCTGTGCTGAATCCACAGGTTCTCATATTGGCTGCGGCAGCACTGGGGCTGTATACCACGGGATGTCCCGGCCGCAGCAACTGGACCAGAACAATTCCAGCCAGAATTTCCGCATTCTGAAGGACAGCCGTTCCCAACATACTGTAAGGGGATGTAACACCGGCCAGAGGAGCACATAAAATGGTTGGAACCTGGTTGCGTTTCACATAGGCAAGCATGGTCTCCAAGGGATCCCATGAATAGGTAAGGGGTGTTGTCACACCAATACTCACTGCCATATAATGATTTTTTTCAAAAACCTTTTGGCCTCCCACGGCCATCTCCATCATATCCAATTGTGCCCTTGCCTGACTGCCAGTGGTCATGAATCCGTTCACAGGTTTATCCGTATGTTTCAAGGTTTCGTACATCATATAAAGATGCTTGAGTTCAGGATCCACATCTTTGGGTTCAACAGGAATCATTCCAACCAGATCATAGATATCACCGGCCTGATAAATCTTTTGAAAGTTGGCATAATCTTTTAAGGTTCCTTCCCTGATTTTGCCATCAAGATCATGAACCTTAACAGTTCCTGCTGCGGGTTGAAGCAGGTACCCATCTCCCATGGTTCTTGTATAATTATCATTTCGCGCTTTCCAGGTAAACCTTTCCGGAACCTTTTCCAGGCATTTTTCCACAAGTTCAGGACTTAATTTAACCAGCTTATCCTGCACTTTTGCTCCATAATTTTTAAAAATTTCAAGGACCTCATAATGGTGAAAAAGCACTCCGGTTTCCTCTAATATTTTTAAACTGGCCCCATGAATTTTTGAGAGCATATCCGGTTCAATGGCTTGAATTTTTTTCATCTATTATCCTTTTTATGTCACAATTATTCGATCTAACCCGGATATTTCACGAGTTGAGTTTGCCTTAGCTGCAAGTTGCAGGGTATGCCGCTGTATAAGTCTACCGCAAATAGCCTGTAGCGAAGCAGATGAGGTAAAATCAGCTCGCCTGAATGGGATAGGTCCCATACTTTTCTTTAGTCTCCATCATGGCCAATATGTTTTCAACTTTGCAATAATCAGTAATACTGTTGGAGGTGGCCATCAAATACCCACCACCCGGTGCCAGCCGGGCTATCTTTTCTTTTACTTCTAAAATGGTTTCTTCAACCGTGCCCCGACTTAATGTGTGACCAATATCAATATTTCCCCAGATACAGATTTTATCGCCATACTTTTCTTTATATTCAAAGATATCGTTCACATCAGGCTGAAAGGGATTAAAACAATTCATGCCGAATTCCATAATATCATCAAAGGCCCGTCCCACATTTCCGCAGGAGTGATAAACCCATGGCAGTTTCAGAGTGGAAGCAAATTTTTTCATACGGGGCAGAAAAACCTCCCGAAAAATGGGCAGGGGAATAATAGGGCCAGTGTTAAAAGCAATATCATCATAACACACCAGAAAATCAAAGCCGGCGTCTGTTATTCCCTCTGCAATTTTTATATTCCACTCGATATATTGGTCCAGCATCTCTTCAATAAAGGAAATGTTTTCAAACAAAGCTATTGAAAACTCGGTCAGCCCCATGGAGAAAATTGTATTCATCATACCCGTACGCATGCTGGCAAAGATCGCCAGGTCTGAATCTCCATATTGATCCATATATTGTTTGGCTTTATCAAAATATCCGGGAGCTGTTACATCCGGAAGAATAAAATTTGCCATATCTTTCTGGGTTTTGATCAATCCTTCAGACTGAAGGTGCTCAACCCCTTTATCGTCTATTAATTTTTTACAAAATTGCGGCGCAAGATAGTCTGATTCAACATAACAGATGCCATCGGCTCCCAGACATTTATGAAACTTTGCATCGTCCATGTTCGGGTTTCCAAAATGACTTGCCAATGTTTTTCTAATTCCCGGATCAATCCAGTCTGCAAAAGGAACCTTATCCGGTACCTGAAGATTTAATACAGCCATTACTCTTTGCCTGGGTGTCATAATTTATGTTTCCTTAATTACCTTAGCTTAACTCTTTTTGTTTATTTCTTCATGTCAATTAAAAGGTGCCACCTGTCTCATCCATACTGAAGAATTCAGGAAAATAGCCGTTAGTATCAAATACCATATCTCTGGGTTGAAGGATTATTTCTAAATTTGAGCTATCATTTATCGTGGTGGTATAGGCTTGTGATAGATCCACCTCTGAAAGGCAGAGGGTATTTTTAATCCGAATAATTTTTATTTGATTTGTCGGGACAAAGCCAATACATCGCATGGCAAGAGCCAGGGCTTCTTTATCATTTGGCATGATAAGGGGAGTTTTACCCATTTCCAGGGCCATGCTTACAATGGTATTTGTATCCGTCGAGTTCTGGTCCACTTTGTCGCCCAGGCGCCGGGTGATAATATCGGCCAGTCCAAATCCACAGGCATTTCCTTCGGATATTTTTGTAATATCGGAAAGAATGATGCGCTTGATACTGGGTTTTTCAGGTTCAGGTGTTCCAGGGAGTCTTATTCTGCCCACCACCCGCGTATCAAACCCTGCTCCTGAAATCTCTTTTCCTATTTCATCAATCAAGATAATATCGGCTTCATCAACGGGCAGTTTAGGTGAAATCTCCATGGATCGTTTAAAAAAGACCTTTTCTTTTTGTTCAATTTCACTTGCCGGGAAAACACCCACATCCGCCACATCACCATACCCGTTTTCAATGGTGGCAACACCAAACAGTATATTGCATTTGGAAAGGACATGGCGGGCGCCTGCGGCGATGACATTGCTTGAGCCAAAGCTCATCATGGCTTGATGATAGATACCGGCTCCAGCGATTTTACCCAGACCAATGACCATGAGCTTCATCAGTCCGCTTTCAAATTCACCCATAAAATCAGTATGTTTCTTGATTCTGTTAATCAACACAATGTGGTCCGCCTCAAAGGCAAACCGATCCACCATAACAGGGATACCTTGCTTTGTCTTTCCTATTTCAACAACATCAAGGGACGACCTTATCTTTGCCCCCACAGCCTCCTTCGTTAAACCCAGATGCAAGAGCACCCGTTCCTGTCCAGCTGCCGTGCCGGCTCCATGACTTCCCATGGCAGGGACAAGAAAAGGCATAAGTTTCATTTTCTTTAAATTATCAACAATAGCTTTTACTATTTCAGGATAATCGGTAAGTCCCCTGCTGCTACAGGCCACAGCCACTGTCTGGCCTGGCTTGATAGACATATTTGGAGAAAGATCTTTTATCTGCCGGGTAATTTGGTGACTTATGTTTGAAACTCGCTGATGATTAAACTGCTGTTTTACACGGATCATTTTAGGAAACTGGCTATCCTGCATTCTTTTTTCCTTTTAAAAATTTTTATATTTTTTTATCATTTTTCGGTTTACTATTTTTGGTTTGTCATTTTCTGCTTTATCCGTTATCGGTATGATTCTGTTCAAAGCACCATATATATGATCCTGAACCAGCTGAGCCGCTTTTTTCTGATTTCCAGCCACAATAACCTCCAGTAAAGGAATATGAGTGGAAATAAATTGTTTTGCCGTCTGAAACATTGGGTACTCCATTTTTAGACATACCCTGATCTGACTTGCCAATGGCATCCAGGCGTTGAGTAAACGGCCATTTTCAGAAAATTCGCAGATGGATTGATGAAAGCTTAAATCAGCGTTAAGGATATCTTCCTCACTATTGCTATCCAATGCATTTTCCATCCGGTCCATTATGGTATTGAGTATTTTGACTTTTTTTGAATTCATCTTTTTAATTGCAAGCTGAATGGCCAGTTCTTCCAGGGCACAGCGAACCATCATCAAATCCTCTATATCCTTTGGGGTAATCTGGGCTACGGTAACGCCTTTAAAGGGTGTGGTCTGAATAAGACCGTCCTTTTCCAGATAGCAAAGCGCCTCTCGAATGGAAAACCGACTCATGCCCATCTCATTTGAAAGCTGGGATTCTTTAATCCGCATGCCGGGTTTTAAAGTCCCCTTCTCAATTGCGCCCCGAATGTTCTCCAGGGCAATCTGAGTCATTGTAGGGCGATTTTGTTTTGAAAAAATTTTGTCTGGTGCATCCATATATTTTTAGTCCCTTAGAAATGAATTGATATCATTTCATTGTCAATTATCAATTGCGGTACCCGTCTGTTAATATCCATGCCGTTTATGATACCAGGATAACCACAAGATCATTTACATTGGATCCTGTATGCCCCGTATAAATAATATCAGAAATATTTTTTAATAATTCACTTGTATTGTGTTCCATCAGTTCCCTATGGAAATCCATCCCCATGCCTTGCGCCCTATTCACGGAAAAGCCATCGGTTAATGCACCGGCATAATCAGTTGGCCCATCTGTTCCATCTGTGTCAATGGCTCCCACTACAATATTCTCTTCCGGGGTAAGATCCAGGCATGCTCCGCAACCCAACTCCTGGTTGGCTCCCCCTTTGCCTTTGGGCTCTCCATGAATCCGGACACCGGTTTCACCCGTTGCGATCAATGCACATGGGATATCAAAGAGCTTGTGCGACTTGTGTGCCTCTCTGGCAATGGAACAAAGAACGCGCCCAGCCTCCCGGCTTTCACCTTTCAATTCGCTGGTCAATAGATAAGGCGTAAACCCCAGTTTTTTTGATTGCATTTCTGCAGCTTTCCACAAATCAATCGTTTTTATCGTCATGCAGTATTGAAATTTTCCATTTCCCAAAGATTTAGGTGTCTCCTTTTCTTTTGTAAAATTGGAAAAATAGTCACGAACACGGGCAGGTATCTTATCCCAGAGGCCATATCTATGAAGAATATCCACTGCATCCTGAAAGGTGGATGAATCAGGATGGGTCCAGTCGGCATTCCATTCCAAAGGATCGCCAATGGCATCGGAAACCGTCAGGGTAATACAGGTTGCAGGTTGAATCATGAGACCCAGCCGACCCCCTTTAATTTTTGACAGATGACGTCGAACACTCATAATTTCGGTTACCTGTGCGCCGCAGTGAACCAAAAGGCGGTTCATTTCAATCTTATCCGCATCTGTTATCCCATCCACAGGGTAGCAGCAATTTGATGAAACTCCGCCTGACATGAGACATATAACCAAATCGTTTTCTTTTGCTTTTTTTGATAGTCTAATCATTTCCAGACTGGCCTCAAAACTATTTTGGTCTGGGACGGGATGGGCTGATTCCAGAATTTTTATATGGTTCAAGGGTTTTGCCTGGCCATGCTTTACCACCACCACCCCTTCGTCAATCCGGTCTCCAAGGATTTCGTCCATGGCCTGGGCTTGTCTGAATGTAGCCTTTCCAGCACCGATAACATAAATATGATCAATTGTTTTAAGATCATATTCTTGATTATCAACAATCAGTATTTCCTGGTGCAGCTGGACAGCCCTGTGGGTTGCATGATAGGGGTCTACTTCATTTAAGGCATATTCAATAATATCTAGACACGATTTTCTGGCTTTAACCAGACCATGGGAGAGTAATTCTTCCCTGTTTTTAATTATTGAGTTTTTAATTATTGGTTTTTTTACTCTTGAATTTTTTACAATACCTTTGCCACTAGTTGGATCGGTAACATTTTTCATTTGATTCATCTTCCAAAAAATATTGTTAAATCCTATAAAAACTTAAGTATGATTTGCCATTATGCCTTTCCCAAATCCACCATCAAATTTTCGTTTGCCAGCTGGGCCGTGGGGTTGTGCACCATCCCTGGCCATCACCAAGGTGCCGGATGCAAGGCGACAAGTAGTGACGAAAGAGGCCTAAGTCATACTCCGCAGTGAGGAACGACCGCAGTCAACACAGCAGGTGGTACCTTGATGGTGGATCAGGGTTTTAAATCAGGGCTCCCTTATACTGGCGACCGGCATATTGTGCCAATAAACCCAGCTCATGTTCAATTTCAATGAACCGGTTGTAGTTGGTTCCCCTGTCACTGCCACGAATACCGCCTGTTTTAAAGAGGCCTGAATTAAGTGCGCAGCTGATATCCGACAGCACAGAGTCTTCTGTTTCACCGGAACGAACCGACATTACAACGGGATAACTATTGCTCGTTGCCATCATGGCGGCATCACAGGCTTCTGTAATGGTACCAATCTGATTCACCTTGCACAGGATTGCGTTGGCAATTTTCTTTTCCACCCCCATTTTGATACGATCAACATTGGTGGCAAAAATATCATCACCAATAATCATTTTATCTGAAAGCTCTTGAGTTATTGTGATCCAGCCTTCATAATCCTTTTCATCCAATGGGTCTTCAATGGATACAATTTTTGGAAAGGCTTTGACCAGATCTTTGATATAATCAATCATCTCCCGAGACGTTCGCCTTTTTCCTTCAAATTGATATGTTTTCCCATCATCGGTCAGAAGACCACTGGCAGCTAAATCCAAACCAAACTCCACATCATCACTGTATCCGCAATTTTTAACAGCTTGGCTCAAAATTTCCATAGCCTTAAACGAACTGTCAAGGGGCGGCGCAAACCCGCCATCTTCACTGCTGTTGGTGGCATTTTTACCCATGGTTTTAAGCAAAATTCTCCCCAATTCCTTGAATATTTCACTTAAGATCTGAACGGCATGGGTAAAACTTTTCGCACCAACGGGCATGACGCAATATTCCTGAATATCCAGATCATTTCCCGCGTGAAGCCCACCATTGATGAGACATGCCTGGGGAACGGGCAAGACGTGAGCACCTGCATTTAAGTATCTATAAAGCGGAAGACGACACCATTTTGCAGCGGCTTTTGCCACGGCCATTGAAACCGCAAGGATGGCGTTGCCTCCCAGCTTTGACTTATCCTTTGTTCCATCCAACTCATTTAATAAATAATCGATATTGCGTTGATTTGCGCCATGAACACCCATCAGTGCCGGTTTAATTATGTTTTCAATATTCCCAATGGCGGTCTTTACCCCCATACCATTATATCGTTTTTCACCATCTCGAAGCTCCTTTGCTTCAAAGGAACCCGTGGATGAACCGCTCGGCACATCAGCGATACCGACAAACCGGTTATCAATGGTGACATAAGATCTAATTGTCGGATTTCCACGATTGTCTAAAATTTCAATTGCTCTGATATCTGTGATCGGGTCGGATTTCATGAAGTTCCTCTTTTTGATAATTTAAATTGTCGACAATCTACAATCGCATTTTCGGGTTGTCAACAATAAAATAAATCTGGAGGACAAGAAGTTTAATATTTATCCTATTATTTTTATCAATTCTTTTTCCCCATTTTTTCTGATCCGCATCAATTCATCCATGATTTTACCATCAAGGGGTATGGGGCAATGGGTTTCCAAGATATCGAAGATTTTTTCCCCCACTCTTGTGGCCATGTCCTTGGATCCGGCTGCCTCCCACTTTTTTCGCGGTTTACGATCCATAAGCTTGCTATGCCAAAGTTGTTCACAAAAATTTTCCATTGTCTGTTCCTGATCAAGGTATTGTCCTCCAGGTCCCACAGCCTCAATTACCTCTCGTGACAAGGTGGCCCGGTTTATTGTGATTCCTTTCATAAAATGCTTGACCATCCCTACCAGCTCGTTTCCAAGAACCAATTGCTGGGGAGAACAACACATGGCAGAATCTGTATAACCTATATCGTGAATCAAATTCAGACCCCCCATAGCCTGGGCCATAATATGAAATGCCGCTTCAGAACCGGCCTGGGCATCAATGACTTTGGAATCTGTCGCACCGGCAAGTCCCCAGGTGGGCATCCCGAGATATTGGGCCACTTGGGCGTGGGCACAGGTAGCCAAAGATTTGGTCGGTTCACCAAAGCTTGAAAGTCCGGTACTCATATCCATTATACCCATGTTGGTGGACAGGGCAACAGGGCATCCAGGGCTGCGCAACTGGGCAAGCGTTAGACACATAAAGCTTTCAGACAAAGCTTGAACAACTGCTCCTGCAACAGTTATAGGCCCTGTTGCCCCCAGCATCACCGAGGCTCCCGGAATTTGAGGCATTTTCAAATCCGCTGCTGCGAAAAGTCTGTCTATCACGTGATCCGGATATACCATGGGTGCGATAGGCTCAGGATACGCCATGACAAAAGGTCTTTCCTGTAAACTATCCAGGCCGCCTGCTACGGCTGCTGCCATCTCATAGACCAGCTCAACACCCCTGCCGGAATAACCGATAAAAACAATCGGTTTTGTTGTGTTGGAAACCACAACCGGGAATTCAAATATATCGCAGGCATCTCCCGGTACATCCTGGGAAGACCCAAAAGGCATGACAAAATCAATATTAGATAATGCGTCAGCTATTTTAGCGCCGTTTCCAATATCATCCAACAATGTTTCCCTGACTTCACCTGTATAGGCATCCATTGTATTTGGAGCTGCCGTGGAAGTGCCGAAATAGCTTTTTCTACCCGTTACTTCCATGGCTCGTTTTCCGGTTCGATCAAAAATCGTCCATCCTTTGGGTGCCTGACGTAGACATTCACGCACGATATGCTCTGGAACTTTTACAGAATCATCTTTGACAATGGCGCCTGCTTTTTTAAGCATTTTGCGGGCATCGCCATGAAGAATCTTGAATCCCACAGTCCGCATGACATCAAATGTAGCGTAAAAAATTTCCTGGATTTGATCTTCAGTAAACATTTTAAAAACATTTGTGCCATGTTCTGTGGATGAAGTATTGATCATGTTTTGTCTCCTGGTTTATTCATTTTATTTGTAAAGGAATTTATCAACTTTGTAATACTGGGTTTTTCTTGCAGCGACCCTATTTCATCAACAATGGCCTTTGCCTGATTTTTATCCAGGCGTTTGCGGCTAAGCCAGGCAAACTTATTTTTAATGTCGCCATCTTTGAGCGGAAAATTTTCATCCCCTTTGACATTTTGACTCTGTGCAGAAAAACAAATCCCCTTTTTGTTTGTAATCTGCACTTCATTTTTAATCAATTCTGGAAAAAATTTATCAAATTCAGGTGCTGTTTCAATGTTCACCTTTTTGGCGACTGCAAGGATTTGAGGGTCATGCAATTTTTCAATGGTCATCTGATCAGGTCCGAACTCGCCGTCCACAAGTGTTGCTGCTATTACAAAAGGTATGCTGTATTGGGCATCTTCCATAGTTAAAGGATTTGGGTTATCAAGGTGTGCAGCTTTGCTCAAAGTCCGGATGGTTATTTTTTCGATATCCTCAAAATTTATCTTATGTTTGACCATCAATGCCTGCAGTGTTTGTAAAGGTACGTGGGTCCAGCGGCATCCCGGGTGGGGCTTGAAATAATGGTGACTGATCTCAAAATTGTGTCCCAGTCTTTCTATCTCACAAATTTTTTCATCACTTTTAAAAATAGTGAGGGTACCGGTTATACCGGACTCGGCCATGTATGCCGACATGATTCCTGAAGCTGCAGACCATCCCATGCCCTCTTTTACCATGGGAATTTTCTTAGCTTTAATCCAACCCATCAGCATACAATTGGGTGCCTGCATTTCAGCAATGCCCATGGCATTTATTATTTGCTCCGATGTCAGCCCCAAAAGCCTTCCTGCTGAGGCTGCTGCTCCGAATGTACTGCCCATAGCAGATCCGTGGTATGCTTCCCAGGTGGTTGTTACCATACCGGCCCGATAAGCCAGCTCAAATCCTATAATGATGGCTTCAAGAAATTGTTTGCCAGTGTTGTTGTTTTCTTGGGCAACTGCCAGGGCAACGGGTATGATAATACCCCCTGCGTGTAATCGTGACCTTCTGTGCCCATCATCAGCGTCATGGGCATTGGCCATATAGCTGTTGCACATGGCTGCCATAAAAGGCGTCATTTTTTTTTTAAGCCCAAACACTGTGACACCTTTTTTATCAATAAATCGATACGCAAGTTTGTGCAGTCCTTTTCCCAAAGGCGTATCAACCCCTGCAATCATGCATCCTAATGTATCTAAAACGGCTCGTTTGGCTTCGAGAACAACAGCGACAGGTATTTTATCGAGATCAAAATTATCAAGAAAACCAATGATTTTTTCTTTGCTTTTATACAATTGCAGCCTCCCAAACTGTGGTTAAAATGAATCTCCCCGTCTCAAGTGGCGGGGTATTAGACCCACCGCTTTGCAATAAAAGTAAATAAAAGTAAATAAAAGTAAAGAGGTATTACCACTTGACGACTAAATACAAACTGGCTATCCTCATGTCAATAAGGAGAGGGTAATTTTTTATTTCAGAATAATGATCCATGGCCCACTGAACCGCTTGGTTTGTTTTTTTCTTTAAAAAAGGGGAGTTACCCGTGGGGAAGACTAAACAAGATCTGATTCATGAAGCTTCACTGGATATACTTGCGAACACAGGCGTTGCTTTTTATGCAAAAGAAGCTGTCCAGCTCTTTAGATCCCATGGATTTAAAACAGATCAAAATATAATCTTTTTTAATGAGACACAAATTCAAACCGCTCTGGATAGCACGCCTTCCCAGTTTCTTGTCCGGGCCCGGGATTCAAAATATGATCTCAGGCTTGGGGGGCAAAATGCACCCGCCCTGGCGCCGGGCTATGGCGCACCTTTTATTATCGAAAGCAATGGGTTCCGCAGAAAGGCCACAATTGACGATTATCAATCCTTTTGCAAATTGGTTCATACATCAAAAGTGATTAATTTTAACGGGTTTATGATGGGTGACCCTTCAGATTTGCCACCGAAAACCTATCATCTGGATATGCTTTTAAACAGCATACTCCTTTGCTCCAAGCCATTTATGGGCAGCCCTTTGACAGCACAGGCAGCCAAAGATGCCGTGCAAATGGCAAAAATAGTTTTCGGCGATTCCCCTGCCCCTGTTATGGTTGCAAATATAAATGCTCTGGCACCACTTCAGTTTGCACCTGAAATGGCTCAATCCATTATGATTTTTTCTAAAGCCGGTCAGCCGATTATCATTACTGGTGGCGGTATTATGGGGTCCACTGTCCCGATCGTGCCCGTTGATCTACTCATTATCCAGAACGCTTCTGTGCTGGCAGGGATTTGCCTGAGCCAATTGGTAAACCCTGGCGCACCCGTAATATACGGGGCTGTCGGTTCTCCTCTGGATATGCAGACCGGCGCGCTTTACCATGGAGGACCGGAATCCAACATGGTCATAAAAGAAGGCCTTTTAATGGCAAATTTTTATGGTTTGCCCAGTCGTGGCGGTGGCGCGTTAACAGACGCTCATTCACTCGATTATCAGGCGGGTTACCAAAGTGCCTTATCATTGAAAATAGCCTTTGATTCCCATGCCGATTTTATTCTTCACGCCTGTGGAATCTTAAGCACATATATGGCCATGAGTTTTGAAAAATTTCTTGCTGATGAGGAGCTTTGTCACCATATTTTAAAAACGCTTCAACCATTAGAGTTCAACAAAGATCAAATTGATCTTTCCATCATCAAAGAGGTAGGTGTAGGCGGTCAATTTCTCACCCATCCCTCCACTTTCAAGCATTGTCGGACCCAATTTATTCCCCTGCCACTGGCCAACCGACTTCCCTTTGATGCCTGGCAGGCTCAGGCTGTCTCGTCTTACCGGGATAAGGCCACAAAATCATTATCCATACGCCTGGACCAATATCAAAGACCAGATATTGATTCTTCATTGGAAAATGAGCTTAAAAGGTATGTAAGATCCAGGAAAAAGGAAATCTGCTAATACAAGAAAAAAATTTATCTGGACCGAGCGCTATTAATGCCACTAAACACTGTCAAAATTTGAATCATTCTGATTAAGTTTGTACAAAGTTGTCACCCTTGTGGAAGCGTATAATTTAAAAAAAACTCTACTATTTACAGTAAATGAAAAAGCAGGTTAAACTGAGGTTCAATTTTTAATATTAATTTGGTGATCATAATGGATAAAAATGGTGAAGACCAATTTTTATTTTCTGGAGAACTGCTTCATAAAATTTTTAATTCTTTGTCTGCTCACATTGCAATTATTGATGAGACTGGGGTTATTCTTGAGACGAACCTGGCATGGAAAAATTTTTCAAAAACAAACGGCCTGTCCGGTACCGTCAATTTTAACCAGATGAACTACTTGGGTGTCTGTGAAGCAGCAAGTAGAGATGGCATCAAAGATGCCCAGGCCGTTGCTTCAGGAATACGGCAGGTTATAAACCGGAAGATTGGTGAGTTTTTATATGATTATCCATGTCCTTCGCCGACTGGACCCAGATGGTTTTATATGCGGGCGGTTTTAATGGCTGAAGGTAGTCCTTTGAGGGTTATTATTTCTCATGAAGATATTACCCAGTTAAAACTGGCTCAGGAAGCCTTGAAGGAAAATCAAAGACGACTTGAAGATAAAAACCAGAGTCTGAATGAATCCAATACTGCTTTAAAGGTTTTAATCCAGCAGAGAGAAAATGATAAAGCTGAAATGGAAAAAAGATTCCTGGCAAATGTAAAAACCCTTATCCAGCCCTACATAAGCAAGCTTAAACAGGTTATGCTGAGTGAGAAGGATAGAACACTGGTCAGCATTCTTGATGATCATCTAAATGATATTATTTCTCCCTTGATGCAGAATTTAAACAATGCCGGTATTATGCTGACTCCCCAGGAGATTCAGGTTGCCTCGCTGGTCAAGGATGGGAAGACCACATCCGAGATAGCCGATGTTCTGTTTGTCTCCGAAGCAACGATTAGTTTCCACAGGAAAAATCTGCGTGAAAAGCTAGGGCTGAAAAGCAGGCGGGCAAATCTTCGGGCATTTCTGTTGTCCGTGTCATAATTTTAATGATGGTTTTTACCTATCACTAAACTATCATTCTTCTCTTATTGTAAAATTCAAATACGGTCATACATTATAGTCAAGCCAAAAGAAAAAGGCAGAGACTTGAAGAAAAAAGCCAAAATTAAAATAACGAATGTATGAGGTGACAAAATGACTAATAAATTAGAAGATTACGTAGAAAGTAACAAAGAAACAAGTGAGGGCCACGTTGATACAAGACATAACAATTTCGAATGTGAAAACCCTGATGAACACCTTGGATGTGATCCTGGAATCGACGTAGCCGGATAAGTTAATCATAAAAGTCAGAGCCTCCTTGAGGCTCTGACTCATTTTTGCCTGCAGGATAATTCTTTCATTAATTTTAAAACAGCTCGCTCCTTTGCTTTTGCTTCCACCTCAATTGTGATTTTCATTGACAACCAGATTCGGGGAAAATCATTCGTATCTATAAAATCATGATGCTTTCTCATATCGGCAGACTGCCATCCATTAATCGGGGAGGATATATGAAACAGCGGTTCACGATTCCAGGTATCAGCAGATAAACAAGTGGCATCACTGATAGACAGAGTATCTTTTAAACACCGGTGGTGGTGGACGTCATAAACCAAGGGGATGTCCATGTCCCTGCAGACCGGCAAAAGGTCTTGTGGAGAATAACTTTTATCATCATTTTCCAGGGTCAGCCGTTTTCTGACAGTATCAGGTAGACTGTCAATCACTTTGCGCAGCCGTTTCAAAGCGGATTGTTTATCATTATAGACGCCACCGGCGTGGATATTGATGACATCGGCATTTACCCATTGTGAAACTTGGGCCTGGTATTCCAGATCAGCTGTGGACCGTTTCACAACATCTGGATTTATAGATGACAGGACAATAAATTGATCCGGATGAAAAGTGGTCCGAATGTCATGTTCCCTGCTGAACTCACCGCAGGCCATGAATTTTTTAATAATCTGATCTGCCTCTGGTAAATCCGAAACATTATATCCCAGTTGAGGATGCGTCTTTAATGGTAGAATTTGGCTGTTGATCCTGAAGCCGCCAATGTTGTTTTGATGGCAGAAGGTCAGGGCCCTCAACAAACTCCCGGCATTAGACAAACAAATATCTGACAAACGTTTTTTTTGTTCCTCAGCTGAGAACTGTGATAAGTGCTTTGCTGTTGTCCGTCTGAATTTTATCGGTTGTTCTTTAAATATGCAGCACAACCCGAATCGAATGGCGCCTTTAGTCATGGGGAGACCTTGATTTTTATTACATCCTGGAATTGACTGACCACAAAGAATGTATCCACACGAACACAGACCAGTGCTGTTGCCGGGTCAGTTGAAAAGGATTTGAGGTGGGGATGACTGTCTGTAATCAGATGTAACAGTTCACCTTTTTGCTGATTTTCAACGGTAACAGCTGTGCCAGTGGCAGTAACACAAACCGCCTTGTGGGTATCCTCTGGATTATTTTGGTGATTGCTGATCAGAACAGCTACTTTTGGATTACGCGTTAAATTATCATATTTTCGTGTGGTCCGGGGTGTTAAAAACACTATCTGATCAAGCGTATGGGTTGCAGCAAAGGCAACAAGGCTGGCATACGGTTGATCATCTCGCTGGGTAGACAACACCGCGAACGCCTGAGAATCAAATATCGTTCTGATCTGAGTCAGTACCTGTTTTTGTTTATCATTCATATTTCATCCTTGGTCATCAAATCATTTGTCTGGAAATTAACCCGGCAAGGGTCTTGTTTTCTTTTTTAGGGTGTGAATCTTTCAGGAGGAGTTACAAATTTCAAATTCGATGCATTTACAATACCTTTAAGCATACGGTTAAAGACATATAAATGAAACGGATAGAGCACATACCAATAGAGGATACCCATTACCCCTTTGGGCAAAAATCGGGATATCAGCATAATTTGGCATTGGTTGTTCCCCACATCATCAATATTGATCTCCAGCAGTGCTTCGCCTGGTGTTTTCATCTCTGCTATCAATAATAGCTTTGAAGGTTTTTTCAGGTTCAAAACCCTCCAGAAATCAAGGGCATCCCCGACTTGAAGTCTTTTTTTTGAGCGCCTGCCACGGGACAAGCCGACCCCACCGGACAACACATCTATAAACCCGCGAATCTTCCACAAAAGATCGGCACCATAATAACCGGTTTCCCCCCCAAGCTGCACAACAGCTGTCCACAGATTTTGAGCAGTTCCTTTGACAACCGACCTGTAGGCGCATTTGAGGATAGTTCCGCCGGAATAAGTTGAATCACCGGAATAGGCCCATTCTGGATATTTGATTTCTCCCGCATCTGTCCAGCACGTATCAACCTGTTCCTGTTGAATTCGTTCAAGGGCTCTCCGAATAGCTTCTTTGCAGCTGATCAATTCTTGTGGAATAATCTGGATAATTTTGTTTTCTGTACACGTGGTCGGAAGACTCAAGCCTTCTGTCAAGGGTTGTGCAATTGCTGAAGGAACCGGAGTTACCAAGTGGATCCACAAGGATGATAATCTCGGTGTCAAGACCGGAACCGGAATCATAAGAGGCGAAGGCAAACCGGCTTCTTTTGTAAAAACATGGAACAAATCACGATATGCGACAACATCCGGACCACCGATATCAAACGTTTTTCCCCGTGTCTCAGGGTTTTCCATGCAGCCTTTAAGATATCCCAGTATATTTGTTATGGAAATGGGTTGAGTCGGCATACTGACCCATTTGGGCGTGACCATGACTGGCAGGCGTTCCGCCAGATATCTTAAAATTTCAAAACTGGCACTGCCTGATCCAAGTATCATGGCGGCTCTTAGAACAGTTGCCGGTACCGGACCGCTCAAAAGGACCTGTCCAACTTCATTTCTTGAAATAAGGTGTTTGCTTATATTTTTATGATGAATGTCACCAAGTCCGCCCAAATAGATCAGGTGCTCTGCATGTTCATCAGCAGATGCCTGAACCATGTTTTCCGCTCCGATTCGATCCGCATGCCGGTATTTTCCTTTTTGAGAAATCATTGAATGGACAAGATAATAAATTGTCCCACACCCATCTACAGCCTTTCGAAGTGAGTCTACATCCAGGATATCACCCTTTACCAATTGGACATTAGGGTCCTGTCCCCAGGGACGGTCCGCCATTTTTGCGATGGAACGCCCCATGGCCCTTATATTGTAACCTGATTTCAATAAAAGTGGAATCAGACGGCCGGCAACATATCCCGTTGCTCCGGTTACCAATACAGGTTTATAATTTTTAGTATTCATTTAGGTTCCTTTTAAACCGGACATCAGCAAAATCAAGTTACCAAATGAAATCGCCTGAATCATATTGACAAATACGAAATGGTGTATTCAAAAAAGGAGTGCCAATAATATCTAAAAACTATATACTAAAAACCATACTGTCAATGCGATAGTTTATAAGGACACTGAAAATCAAAGCCCGTTCCATCTTACTTGTACAGGAGAATCAAATGCTTACACCCATTAAAATTGGCGTCAGTTCGTGTCTGCTGGGAAACAAGGTCCGTTATGACGGCGGACACAGTCATGATCGGTTTCTCACACAAACCCTTGGACTATTTGCAGGAAAATGGGCAAACTTGTTGCACAGGGGAAAAATGATGAATTTTCTCATTTGATTGACACTTATGAATCGCATCTGTTAAAGGCCTTGCGCCTGGCACCGACTTTAAAAAAAAATATCAATGTTCTGCAGCATATTATGGGATACTTTAAAAAGGACCTGAGCTCTGATGAAAAGCAGGAGTTGTTGACTGTTTTCGACCAATATCGATCGGGGTATGTGCCCCTTATTGTTCCAATAACGCTGATAAATCATTATGTAAGAAAATATGATCAACCCTGGTTGAAAATACAGACGTATCTGAATCCACATCCGTTTGAATTAAAATTAAGAAATTATTATTAAACCTAAAAAAAGATTAGAACCCAGATCAAAATACATATTCTTGCCAGCATACTTAAACCAGTGGTCGGGGCGCAGATGATCGACCCATGTTTAAGACCATAGATAGCCGTATATCTGGGCAGGGTGCGTCTGAGTCGGGTCACCGGTATCATCAACATCCCTCCGGCCAGTAAAGAAACAATCGCCTGATAATCGTTCACCATGTGTTGATCTATCAGATTCGACATATAGGTGATTCCCACAGTTGGGCTGAATATGTAAGCACTTATCGGACCGATCACTGCTGCAGGAAGGTCAAATATAGATGTTATAGGGACAATAGCTGTCTCAAACCAACCCAGCACGCCTGAGTTCATAAGCAGTTGAATCAAAAATGTTATCATCGCAAGCATTGTCAACATTCGAATATACATCTTTTTCCGGGTGAACCATGTATCTGCTAATAGTTGTTTTAAAGATCACGGGATACAATCAGCATCTATTGGATCGCATTCGAGGTTGTCGAATGCATCCTCAGATTGTAGGGCAGTTTGCAGACTGATGCGCCCCCATAAAATGACAAAACCAATTTTGAGGATTCCGGTTAACCAGAAAGCCGCAATATAAATCATACATAGCTGGAAACCCAAAAGAGGGAGAACTATCGGGAGCTGAAATGTCAGTGTTTCTTTATGGTATAAAGAGTGAGCGGCTGTAATCTCAAAATAGGCAGGACTGAAAGAAGTAGTGTGGGGTATTATTTTTTAATGGGGCGAGGTCTGTGGGATCAGGCGGGGTAAAACTGGCAACAAAAAAAAGACGCAACACAACTGGAGATAGAGGAGATTGCTGTCCATACCCTGAAAATTATTTTCCTTGAATGTGAAAAAATGAAATGTATATAATAGCAAATTGAATTAAGAAGGATGGTTTTCATTCAGCTTGTCAGAAAATATAGTTGACGGCTTAAAATCCTCTCACAAATTCACACCATCAATTATGTTAAAAGGTACCAATATAAATCATTGAAATTTTTAAAAAGCGCCTTGACATTAAGTGAATGTTCGTTTATTTTACATTCATGAGGATAAAAGACGACATAAAACAAGAGGCTTTATTTGAAGCAACGGTAAAGCTTGTAAATGAAATTGGATTTGCATCCAGCTCTGTTTCCAAAATCGCAAAGCAAGCCTGCGTTTCTCCTGCAACAATTTATGTCTATCATAAAAACAAAGAAGACCTTCTGGTAACAACCTATATTCAAATCAAAAAAAATATTGCCAGGGCTATCCATAAAGATTTTGATGGCAGTCTTCCCATCCGGGATATATTAAAAAACGTATGGTTTAAAACCTTTGCCCATATTGACAAACATCCTGATTATTTTCAATATACCGAACAATTTTCCAACTCCCCTTATCAATCACTTGTGGATAAACAGGATATTGAAGCTTATTTTGATCCTATAATAAATGTTCTTTTAAAGGGGATTGAACAAAAAATTATTAAAAACGTGGCCTTTGATATCTTAACAGCATTTATATTTTACCCCATCATAGCCCTGTCAAATGCCAGGGTGTGCCAGGAATTTGAATTGAATGATGAGAATATTGAGACTGCGTTTACCCTTGCATGGGATGCTATAAAACTATAAAAAAAAAATTATTGGATTAATAAATGAACATTCACTTTAAAAGTATTCAGATTTAGTGGAAATTATGAATAAAATTCTAATATTTACACTGCTGTTTACAGGAGCTTTTACCATGACGTTTACCAATTCATTTGCCACGGAAACATTTTACACCCCATTCACTGGGGAACATTTAATCTGGCCTTACATCCCTGGAATGACCCTATGCAAAGATTAATCAAAGCAGCCAATTTATATAATATTCCCGTTGCAACTCCCATTTGCGGGCAGACCATTCAATATCGCAAAGAGGGTGAATATAATAAAGAGGATCAATATAGTATTGATGGTCAATATGGAATAAATGGATTGGGATCACACTGGTGGAAAAACTATTCAGCCCATCAAAAAATCACACAAAATATCCTGGAGATAAACAAATAAAATAAACAAAATGGAATCATACAAACATTGATGATCACACCGACAAAATAGGTATTGTTACGGGTGGCGCAATGCCCCACTCAAAGGTTACAACTTCTTTTTAAGATTGATAAAATCGCTTCTCTCAAATCCCAGTTTTTTAAAAAAGGAAAGGACATCTGTAGAATCCCAGAGAACAGACGTATATATGTGTTTAATCCCTTTTTCTTTATAAACTTCACATATTTTTCCGGCAAGTTTTAATCCAACACCCTGACCCATATAATCCGGATGAACGCCAATGGCCATAATCCAGGCACTTTTTTTAATCCCAAACCCGGCATATAGACGCGTGCTGATCATATATCCAATAACAGTTCCGTTAACTTCCGCTACAAGACTGGATTCCCCTGCGCCCGCAAATACCTGCTGCTCTATAATTTTTTTAAAATCTACTTCACCATCATCTTCTGAGATGGCCTGTCTGATATTTTGAATTTGTGCAGCATCATTCAGAGTAATTGCTCTTACATTGACTGTGTCTTCCACAAGATCCTCCATTATTATTCTACTTTTATGATCTTCACAATATGGCCGACCCAGTTCGGCGGTAGATAAATTCTGCCACTGTTACCACTGGATTTAACTTCTTTTTCAATCATTTCCTCACCATAGACTTCAAATTTTACCTTGGTCTGGGATATGGATTGCTTGTCTACCCCTTTTTCTTTATCCGCCATATAACATCCTATTTTGATAAAAAAAATGTTTAATATCTATCTTTTCACTCCGGTTCATTTTTTTTTGTATAAAGCACTTTATATTTATCTGGTTTTTCTTTTATACATTCGGTACATCCAGTTTCCATATCTGGTTTGAACGGTTCTATCTTTACTGAAAAACCTATTTCTTCGTACATTTTTACAATCTGGGTCAACTTGGGATCATCATAAATCCCTCTTTTTTTCCACCCCTTTATCCGGGTTTCTAACTTATCCAATCACGTCTTCCTGTTTTTATTAGGGCATAGCTTTTTTCTATCTGTTTTATAGCCACATTATATCCTTCTATTAATATTTTCAACACCAAAATCGTTTTTTTTATAACATCTTAAAATAAAAAAAGGGCTGGCAAGAAATAAATTTCTCACCAGCCTTATTATTTTAAATCTGCTGACTTATGTCCTGGACAAAAAACTCTACCATTTGAACCCGGCATATTTATCGGGGAAATTGGCGGTTTTCATCCTGAGTAGTTTCTAAATCAACGGCTTATACACTGCACTTTTCATGATAACGTAACGAAGTGCAAGGTCTCCTGCAATCACACAGGCCAATCTTAAAAAGATCAAGAAGCTGTTGGTATCTCCACCCCACATGATCAGAGCGAGAATCAACGGTACAGTGATGGCAAGTAAGCCAATGCCAATAAAAGAAATTTTTAAAAGGTCTCCACGTAACTGCATTTTAATGGATTCTTTTCCAATCTCATTACTATGCCAGGTTCCCCAGACATAGAGCACAATGCACAAAAAGTATGCAAAGAAAAATACCTCTGCCCAGACTTCCATTCCAGAGGCAAGTGCTGCAGATCCTGAAACAGAAACCATGAACTGTAGAATCTGATGACCTATCCATACGCCTGAAATAAGGGACAATGGCAGAACCATTGTTGAACTCCAGGCAGGAAGGGCACGGATAACATTCATAGTTGCAAATCCATGGGAAATAATTAAAAGGCATAAAATCCCCATAATGGTGCTGAAGACCATATTAAATCCGCCGCTGGTTACAATCTGCAAAAGCCCTAAAGCTGCAAAGACCCCAATTATCCATATCCCTCTGGACAATTCAGAGGTATTGGGTTTCATAATCATTCTCCAGGCTCTCAAAGGATTGCCCAGATACAGCACATGAATAACACCTCCAAGGACCAGTGTAATCAACCAGCCCAGGATTAATCCCGGCTTGTATGCATAAAAAAGTGATACAAAATAAAGCCCTGCTCCGATTTCCGAGAAAAAAAAGGCCAGCCATAGAAATAGTCCTTTATCATCAATCCACTGCCTCTGACGGGTTGGATTTACCATCCATTCATAGGGTTTTAATCCACTGCCATCAGGAGGAAACATTATTTGTTCAAGTTCATGAATTTTATTACTCATTTTGCATCCCTCCTTTAGTCTTTATAAATTTTCACGGCAACAGCAGTTTCCATGTTACCGGCAACGGGGTCAAAATATTTCAGTTTAGATGGCAGCAATTTACAGAAGTTGGAACCTTTGCCTTTAGCAATGGGTCGTCCATCAGCCCAAAGGCCTCCCTGACCGGCAATGCCTATAACTTTAGGACTCTGCGCCTCCATTGTTTTCACAATCCCGTTTTCCTTGACACCGGCTTTGGTTTCAATCCAGATGACATCTCCATCCTTCATGCCCTTTTCTTTTGCAAGAGATGAATTCAGGGTAATGGTAAATGTATAGGGGCACATTTTGGAAACTTCATCAATATACGGATTCTGGAATGTAGTGTTATTGGTGTGCAGGATATCCCTGTATGAAAATGCAATCAAGTCAAATTCACTATCCAGATCTTTGTGGGATTCCGGCCAGAACCATGACGGAAGTGCTGAATACTGGTCCATATCAAATTCCAGATCAAAACCGGTTTGTTCAAATATCTCTTCCATGCGTTTTCTGTCATGAAGCAGATATTCCATATAAACCGGGCACCGGGTATCAATATCCCATCGCCAATAGACATCCTCAATGGGTTTATTCCAGGTCGCATATCCCTGTTCTTTAATTTTTTCCGTATCTTTGCCATAGACCCATTTTAAGAATCTTTCTCCAATCTCTTTCCAGGTTAAGACCTCTCCGGGTTTGATCGTAAGTTCCGGATCAGTCACACCATAGTAATCGTTGAGTTTTGCATTAAACTTGTCTAAAACACCGCAACGATTGGCAACGTCAATATATACATCCATAAAGAAACGCGATTCACCTATTGGCTTGGCCACGGGCTGCTGCATGTGCACATACCAGTCTTCATGGGACGGACTGCCGGAAAAGAAGAAAGCATCAATTTCTGAAGACCAGCAATCTTTTTCCAGATAAGATACGTCGGGCAAAATAATATCACCAATGGCCTGATCCGTTTCATTGATCCACAGATCCATCTGAACGACAAAACAGTCCTTGAAATTTTTAATGGCTGTATCCCAGTCAGAATTACTGATAACAAAATTGGCTGCTATTCCGAAAATCATTTCCGGTTTGGATTTCATGCCAAATTTTTCATGGATGTAGTCAATTTCATCCACATAGGGAATATGGGAAAGGGTACAATGGGTCCATATATCAACACACCCCATGTTGGTCGCGGGAAGGCTGGGTGCATGAACGGGCCAGGGATCATGGGAATAGAAAACAGAAGGAACAATAACCCCGTCCTTACCGGCTTTACACGTCTGCTCATAATTGCCACCCGGATACGCCCTTCTGATAGCGGGCCAGCCAAGAGTACCGCCGGGGACGTCTTCCGCGCCCACCAACTGGCTCATCAAGTCAATGGCAGCCACCTGGTGAATACCGTTGGAATGTCCCTGGGAACCACGGAAAGTCACGGAGGAAACCGGTCTGTACGGATAGGTCTTTCCTTCAAGGGTAATGGTGGAACCAATCTGGGCATTGTCTACCCATTCTTTGCACACTTTGAGAATCGTAGCCACAGGAACGGTTGATATTTCAGAGGCCCATTCAATTGTATACTGTTTTAAATGTTCTTTAAAAGGAACAAAACAAGGTCTTACTCGTTCACCATTATATTCATATTCACCATCAAGAGCGCAATCTTCCCATGCAAGCGTCGGGTCGTCATATTCCTTGATCTTGGCTTCTCTGCTATCAAATATTAGCGGTTTGTCGCTTTCTTCATGGCGTATGTAGGTGCCGTCATCTTTAATCAGATAGGGAAAATTAGTTTTGGCTTTTAGATAAAGAATGTCCATTTCACCGCGAATGTTCGCTATATAATTGGCAATGGCCAAACCAACGGCCGTATCCGTACCCGGCAGGATGGCAACCCATTCGGTTGCCTTGCCACCGGCAAAGTTACCCATGGGATCAAAAACAACTTCCTTGATACCCCGCCGGATCGCATCCGCTCGAAGCCTTGCATTGGTCATGGCTGAATGTCCGGAGCCAGTGCCTTTACTGGAACCCCATTTCAATACATATTTGGTGTATCGCCAGTCTGGTGCGATGGACCATGCCCCATGAATCAGACCACCCAGCATATGGCAGGCATTGCCACAATGAAGACTTCCGCCACCGATAATAAAGTTACCATTATTTTTTACTCCAAAGGCCTGGGCATAAAAATAGGGATGGTTATGAGGACCGTCTGAAGCTCTCATGGTCTGGTTGGTAAAAAGGATCTTATTGGGATCATCTTCCATGATTTTCTTCATTTTGGTTGCAATGATCTCAAGTGCTTCATCCCATTCTATTTCTTTCCATTTGGGATCCACACCAATACCTTTTTCAGGATTGGTTCTCAACAGCGGTTTTTTAATCCGGTTTGGATCATGATAGTACATCAGACCTGCAGTACCTTTGCCGCAAAGACCGGACCCGTCACCACCCATGGTGCTGTCTTTTATTCCTTCAACTTTTACGGGAACACCGTTCACCACCCGGACTTTTGCAGCACAACCGCAATAGCATACTCCACAGGTGGTATTTACCCATTTGTCTTCCCAAATTTCATCTGTTTTATAGGTCATATCTCCCCCTGTTTATTAATCAATATAATAGACTGCCGGTTCAGTACCAAATTCTTTCCTAAGCTGTTTACCTTTTTTCTCCATGATCAGACGATTAATTTCACTGTCTGGGTCATCAAGATCACCAAAGATTCTTGCATTGACCGGACAAATATTAACACATGCAGGAGAAGCATCCTCGTCTTTACCCGGTGTTAGACCCTTTTTCATACCATCTTCAAGTCTTTCACTGCAAAAATTGCATTTAATCACAGTACCCACTTTGAATGGATATAATTTTTCACCTATCAGTTCCATCTCGGTTTTACCTTGACCCGGGAAATATTCCCTGTCTTTTACTTTTTGGTCATAATATGTTCTCTGCTGATATGGGCAACTCACAAGACAGGCTCTGCAGCCGACACATTTTTCATCGTCAACTGCCACAATACCATCTTCCCTGACATAGGTTGCTCCTGTGGGACATGCTTCCACGCAGGCAGCATCAGAACAATGATTGCAAAGGATAGGATAAATTATCTTGCTGGATGTGGGAAATTTTCCCGTCTCTCCAATAAGCACCCTGTTAAAGAATACCCCCGGAGGAAGAAAATGTTCCTCTTTACATGCTATGGCGCAGCCCCAGCAAGCGATACACCTTTTTACGTCGATTACCATTCCCCATCTTGGCATAACAGCTCCTTTATTAATAATTTTATAAAACTATTGAGATATGAGCTTTTATCGGTAAGAGACAAACCAGCGGTTCTGGTTTTCACATCTCACATATAATTATAAATCAAACAATTTAATCTCTTCAAACCCTCTTTTTGCGCACACAATATTGGCATCAAGCTTTTTTCCTGAAAAATAATCCTGCAACGCGTCGCAACAGGGTTCAATTTCCAACAATCCCGACATTTTTGCAAATGCACCAACAATAACCGTATTGGGTATGGAAAGACCAATTTCTTCCATGGCAATTTTATTGGCGTTAATAATCCCCAACTTTTTAAGATTCTCATGGGAGACATTTATAGTAATATCCGAATCATTCAACAGCATCATACCATCTGGGAGCAATCCTTGAAACACAGCTTCTGAATTTCTCTGAGTGGGATCAAGAACCACGATAATATCTGGATTATAGATCTGTGTTTTCTCTCTAACCGGCTTATCCGAAAATCTACCAAAGGCTGTGACAGGCGCGCCCCTTCTTTCAAAACCAAACATGGGAAAACTGGCGCCGAATCGTCCGGTTCTGGCAAAAGCATTGGCAAGAATTTTAGATGTCGTAACAACACCCTGCCCCCCTCTGCCATGGAATCTGACTTCACTCATTATCGCTTCCTCCTTTAATCTTCTGAAGACACGGGAAGCTGACATTCACCTTCCAGTGCGCTCAACCCGCCCAACATGCAGTATTCGTAATCAATATCATCCTGAAGAATCTGAAGATCTGCTTCATTCAAATGGGCGAATTTTTTTATTAACTTTGTATAGGTTGATACAGGTTTGGGTTTTTTAACGGTTTTGGTCATCCTGATTTTGCCGTTCACAGCTTCCCAAAGCGGGAAGTAGTTTGTTTTTACAGCCCTTCGGCACACTTCAATGGTATTTTCCGGGGCATAGCCCCATCCCGTGGTACAGGGAGCAAAAACATGAAGAAAGGCAAACCCTCTTTCTTTGGCTTCCTTTGCTTTTAATAATTTTTTAGCAAGGTCCCCCATGTCGCTCAGGGTTGCAGTGGCTGCATAGGGAATCTTGTGCATGGCCATTTTCAGAGCCAGGTTCATCCTTCTCAAGTTTTTTCCTTTGGAAGCAGATCCTAAAGGAGTTGTGGTCGTACTTGCACCATATGGTGTGGTTCCGCTTTTCTGGATACCCGTATTCATGTATCCTTCATTGTCATAACAAATATAAATAAAGGGTTCATTTCTTTCGGCAGCACCGGACAGATTACCAAATCCGATATCAGCAGCAGTACCATCTCCGTTGAAACAAACCACTGTATTCTTGATACCGGCTTTCCTGTAATATCTGGCAAGACCTGTGGCATTTGCAGCAGCCCCGGTCATAAGCGTTCCAAAATATGAAAGGGTATGCCAGGATTGATTGTTCTGTCCAAGGAGTACAGGAGCTGAACAGGACGGGGTACCCGTAATTACGATATCATTACCCAAAACCTGTGGGATAAATCTCAATAAAAGCTCAAGACCGCAACCCGGACAGAATGCCACGCCTTTTGAAAAAGGGTCTTCATGTTTAAGATAATCCAGTACTTTTGTCAGTTTGCCTTGCTTTTTTTCTGTCATTTTAAAGCCCTCCCCGTTTTTCAGAATCAGGTTTTTCAGAATCAGGTTCATTGGCTTCAGGATATGAAACCCATGTGACTTCGCGAACGTCTTTGCCTGCAGCAAGATCACAGGTTGTATCAATCATCTGCTCTACATTGGCTTGTGTGATATCTGTATTTGCAATGCCATCAATGAAACTTATCATTTTTGAACCGCCAAGTTGTGTTTCAAAGGCTTTTAACTCAGTATACATAGGACCACCCTTAAATCCAAAACACAGACTCCTGTCCACCACACCAATGGCTTTTTTGCCCTTAAGCACCTCAACCATTACTTCACTTGGAAAGGGTCTGTACATTCTTATCTTTAAAAGGCCCACTTTGACACCTGAATCTCTTTTCTCATCAATAACAGCCTTAATGGTGCCGCACATGGACCCGGAACCCACAAGAACCACATCTGCATCATCCATTCTATATTTTTCAATCTGACCGCCATGGCTGCGGCCAAAAATCGCTTCAAATTCTTTATCGATCTCTTCAAACTTGGCTTTAGATCTTTCCATGGCAGACATATGTTTATGACGAAGTTCAAGATACCCTCCAAGAATTCCATGGGTACCACATCCCAGTCTTCCACCGGGTACAAGTTTCGTTCTTTCAGGCTGATCCTTTAAAACAGATAAAAATTTGTCTACATCTTCTTGTAAAGGAACATCTACAACCTCAGAAAGATAAGAAAGATAGAACCCGTCATAATGAACCATAACCGGTACCTGGATATCATAATCTTCCGCCAGGCGATAAGCCTGGACAACTATATCAAGCACTTCCTGGCAGGTTTCGGCAATAAGAAAAATCCAACCGGCATCCCTTGTGGAGATCATGTCCTGCTGCCCGCAGGATACGGCGATGATTCCCGGCGTTTCACGATTGACATTCACCATGACCACGGGTGCTCTGGCACCGGCCGTTGCAAGAATCGCATCATACATAAAAACAAGACCCCAGGAGGAAGAGGCGGTAAAGACTCTGCCTCCGGCAAGAGAAGCGGCCATAACAGCATTCATTGCAGAGTTTTCACCCTCAACTGTAATCAGCTCGCAATCCATTTCACCGTTTGCATGAAATTTGGAAATCTGCTCAATTATTTCTGTCTGGGGAGTAATGGGATAGGCTGCCACCACATCCGGGCGGGCAAGTTTTGCGCCAATGGCTGCTGCAGCATTCCCTGTTATAACCTTAATCTGTGAACCTGTTTTAGCTTTTGCTTTTGTATTCATTTTTGAAAATCCCCCTCCGGCTTCATGGAAATTGCATCTTTGGGACATTCTTTGGCGCAGATCCCGCACCCCTTACAAAATCCCAGATCCGGCAAAAAATGCGAAGTTTCAACCATCTCCATCACCTGGATGGGACAATAAAGTGCGCAAAATCCGCAAAAAATACATTTTTCTTTGTCAACAACCGGCCTTTTAGTTCGCCAACTACCTGTATCAGAACACATCAGAGGATCGTTCGCATCTGACCATGGCCCTTCGTGCTTTAAGAATTTATTTGAAGACATACAACCCTCTCCTCCTTAAGAAAATAAGACAAGCCTTTATTAGAAATATCTCTATAATTATATCTATTTCATAGCTACTATTTAGCGATACCCTAATTGCATTGTCAAGTAAAAAATGAAAAATTAATTGAAAAAACGTGACGATTGGATAGTAAGAAGCGATACTTATAGGATTTATGCGGGTTTCTAAATCTTACAAATAGTTGACTAATCAACTATTATTATGAATAAAATTCTTTCCCATAATTCGTGTGGGAAAATTTATAAATACTGCTGAAACGAAAATTTGAAGATTTTGGAAGGATAAGGTTAAATTTAGAAAAAGGTTAAATAATTGATGAAAAAATTTCTTTTAATTCTTCCTGACGAAGCTTTGCAGATCCCTTTTCAATTTTTTTAATGGTTGCCGACACACCATCCGCTTCTTTTTTAAGTTGTGGAGCAAGAGCCTTATTCAATTGGTTTTCAGCTTCGGCCAGCTGGTTGATAAAAAACAGAAACTCTCCCTGGCGGCCTCTATAGGCAGACCTGACAAGAGCTTGGTAAGACTCCCCTTTGGCATTCAGCAAAAGGGTATAATGCGTTGCCATCACTTTCAAAAATCTTTCATATTTGCCCGTCACCTTGGCTTTAAGATTCGCCTGATCTGCGATATCCTGCGTGTTTGGTTTTCTGCCCTCGTCAATGGCTTCTTCAGCCTCATTCATAGCCTTTTTCCTGGAGAGGAACCAATTTCCCAAAAATTCTTTCCGCTGTTTTTTATATTTTGAAAAATCTTGAAAATAAAAGATAAAAATAAACGGAATAAAAATCATCCATGCACTCAGTTTGGGTTTAACAATAACATGGCCCGCAAGTTTTGATGCAAATTTTTTTTCGTGATCGATTATTAATTCTTTGTTATCCATATTCATTGCACTTTCTTTACCAATGGTACTTTCTTTACTAAGGGTACTTTTTTTTAAAAGGGTTAACCTGTCTTAGTTCATCATAAATCGCCAGCCAAACCATAGGATCATAAAACAGGAAAGAATACCGGCAAAAAATGCTTTGGTCATTCCATAATCATTGCGTTTGGAATGCTTAAACGAATCACTAAGATAGTATTCGCCATCATAAGATCCCACAGAATCCATATACATATAAGCTGCCGAATCAATATCTCGTTCTTCCACAACCTGGGCAATCTGTTTATAGGTGGAAATATTGTTTTCTATATAAGGTCCCACTATCCATCCAAAGACCCAGATGAGAAAAGAAAAAAATATGAGTTTTCCCCATGCTTTTGGTCTTGAGTCATTTGTTACTGCTTCACTGGACATTTTAACGCTCCCTTGTGGATTATTCTAACAGGTTCCTGCACCCGGAACAAGACAAACATGGACCGGGTACAGGATTGGTCTAAACCAATTAAATGGTTGCTGTAAGATCAGGGAATACCACGTAAAACATGATATATGCCATAACCAGTGTCAGAACCAGATTTAAGGACTGACCAAACACATAGAGGATCAAAGGTTTGCCACCTTTGAAATGATGTTTTAGTTCACGAAAATTGGTTGCAAGCCCGATGCTGACAAAGGACAGGGAAAAAAACCATCCCCTGAAAAGGTCGGACCCACCCTTGATGGTACCCTTGTCAATCATGGCCCGTCCAAGTCCGTCCAACTCTGAATTAAATCCTGAATAGATCAGGGAAAATATAATGGATGCCGCCATAAACCCCAGGACAAATTTGGGGAACCTGAACCAGATTTCAGTCAGACCTACCTTTGCACCGGTTTCTTCTGTTTCCACTTTTGTTGTAAAATAAAGGGCAACAAAAAAGGCAATCACACCAATGAGAACATTCTGGATCATTTTAATGGTGGCTGCCACATAAAGGGCTTTTTCACCTAAAAATGCACCGGCAGCAGCAACAGCTCCTGAGGCATCAATGGTTCCACCCATCCATGCACCACCCAGGATCATCTGCTTATCAACTGGGAAAGTTCCTTTGATTACTGCAGGCATCACAATCATCATGATGGCTGTAAAAACGAGGGAAAGACCAACAGCAAGGGTCAATTCCTCTTTTTTGGCCCGGCAGGCAGAAGCTGCTGCAATGGCAGCAGACACACCGCAAACCGACATGTCAGAACAGATAACCGCATTCAGACGTTTGGAAGGCATGTTGATTATTTTCTGGCCAAACCAATAGGTAATCAGCCAAACTGTCGGGGTCACAACCCAGGCCACAAAAATACCAGCCGTACCAATGGTAATAATTTTTTCAAACAGGATTTTCGCTCCTAAAAGCACCAGACCCGTTTTAATATAATATTCGGTCTGGACTGCAGGCATGGCCCATTTAGGGGTTCCAACGGTATTACTGATCAGCATGCCAAGAAAAATTGCCCAGGCCGCATATCCAATACCATAATGTTTCATGGTAGACTGATAACTGAAGAACCATGCAAGGACAACCACTGCATAGACAAAAACAAAGCCCAGAGCAAATTTCTTAAACGGAACTCCCATTATACTCATGGGGATACCAAAAAGAAGACAGAAAAACACACCCAGCCCGATGAGTTTACCAATCTGGTTATAGGCTTTAACCTTGGTTTTCTTTTTAGCCGAAGAAGCTGCAAGCTTTGCATCACGCCATTTGTCAATGGCAGCTGATGCTGAAGCATTTAAAGTCTCATCCTTAAACCCTGCTGCCTCTGCAAGCTTCTCTGAAGCAAGGGCCACAGCAAAAGCAGCATCCTCAACAGCTTTTTTCTTTGCATACTTTGCCTTGGCTTTGTCAGCCTTGGCAGCGGCTTTTTCCTTACTCATAAAAAAAGCATCCATGGGGTTGTCGGTCCATTTGTGCGGTTTAGCCGCAAAACTTGACAGCCACTTACCCGTTGAAACCTTTCTTGCCTCAGCTTTTTTCTTGGCATCTGACAATTTGTGCCATGCGATTGTTTTTATGGCAGAGGTCCGGTTTGCCGCCTCGCCATATTTAGCTTCAGCCTTATTAATAATTTCCTTCATTTCTCCTGAATGGGGAAAATAAACAAACATGGCTGCAACAAGGAGAAAAAAACCAATCCAGATCGCCCACCAGTCTTCTTTTTTCCACATTTCAGACCATTCCCACTTACCCTGGTCAACTACAATTCCATTACCTTCAGCCATAATCTTCCTCTCTTTTTTATGGTTTATTAAAAAATACGTTATAAAAATATTCAGTTAACTTCAAAGGTTATAGCAAACCCTGTGCCAGGCGCTTATATTTTTAAAACCATTGATATCAAAGGCTTTTATAAAATAACAAACAGTTGAACTGTAAACTTGAGTTTCCAGTTGTGTATGCTAAAGTATCCGGTTTCAACAAGATTCCTTGCAATTAATCTGTGGATTCTTTATTTTAATATTCAAGATGTTAAATGGAGAATAAGAAATGACTTTACCCATAATCAGTTTAAGATTTAAATTCATCACAGGACTTTTATTGTTTGCAGTGGCCCTGGGTATCTGTATCAGCATTATCATATACTTTCACTTAAACCATATCATGAAGTCGGAAATCAGTGACCGTTCAAGAATGCTGTTGTCCCAGTCCAGTGCCGTACAAGACTATGTCAGGACTGTATTGAGACCTGAAATGTTCAAAATACTTCCCAAAGACCGGTTTGTGCTAAAGGCCATGTCTTCTTCATATATCTCCAGACAGGTGATGACTCTTCTGGACGAGAATGAAACCTCTGAGTTTCACTATAGAAGGGTTTCCATTAAACCCAGGAATTCTGAGTCAACTCCCAATGCATTTGAAAAAAGCCTTATTCTAATTTTCAACAAGGACAAGACCCTGGACACATGGGAAGACAACACCATGGTTGGCGATAAGGAATATCACCTGGTGGCAAGACCCGTAACATTCAGTGAATCCTGTATGCAATGCCATGGAGATCCCAAAGATGCGCCCAAAGAACTCAAAGAGATATACGGGGATAAAAACGGATTTAACTACACTGTGGGTGATGTTGGCGGTATTGTGGTTGCAGGATTTCCCCTGGATTTGATTCAGCAACCTGTAAAAGAAGTCACCCTTCAGTATCTGAGCCTGTATTTTTTGGGTATCATGTTTTTTGCAATCCTTATAAGCCTTTTTTTTGATCGACTGGTCATGAAAAATCTTCACACCCTCACCTTAATTTTTAAAACCCGGTTTTCAGGCCGACAGGAACAGGGCATTATCGACAGGCTGGGGCAAAAGGATGAAATTGAAGGTCTTATTGAAGGAGTAGACGAACTGGCAATTTGTCTTTCCGATGCCCGAAATGAGCTTGAGGATTATGCCCAGAATCTTGAATTAAAAGTGGAAGATCGGACAAAGGAACTCAAATTAAAGGCAAAAAAACACCTGGGAGACGTCCGGCTTTTTGTAAAGCTGCTCTCCGGATTCACAGGCTCCATTGACACCAAACATCTGATATCAGGTGTCCTTGAAAGCGTAGGAAAGCGCTTTGATGCAGACCAGGTGATTTATCATTGTACGGTTATTTCCGAAAATGCCTATTCATGGAAGCCGGACAAGGATATCTCAAAACTGGCTGCTGATATCAAGGAACTTTTATGGTTGGACGAAATCCTCATCCGGGATAATCAATTATATATTCCCATAAAATCCTCGGAGAGCCATTGGGGAATTCTGTGTATCTTCTGGTCGAAAATACCTTTACTGGATGATCTGGACCCAGCCATTCTATTGGCTCTGGGTCAGCAGATCGGAATTCTTATTGAAAATATTCAGGCATTTTCAAATATCCGGTTTCAAAACGATATGCTCCAGTCAATTTTTGAAGGGATTTCAGACCCATTGCTTTTGATTGATTCCAACGGCCATATCATCATCGCAAACAAAGCAAGCAAAAGTATTCTTTCAAAAAAGAAACGGGCAAACCAGGAAAAGGAATTGAAAAAATTCCTTTGTCTGGAGAATACTTCAAACAACTCCTTTAATATCCTGAACCAGGTTATTGATAAAGAAAAACCCATGAGCCAGGAAATAAAAACGCCTGATGAAAGATATTTCAGGATTGATCTGTATCCCCTTCCCAAAAGGGATCAGGCAGACCTTAGAATTATTCTTTCTGCCCGCGACATCACCATGGAAAAGCAAATGATGGAACGTATGCAGCAGACAGAACGCTTAAGTTCCATTGGGAAAATGGCTGCCGGGATTGCCCATGAGATCAACAATCCTTTGGGTGTGATTCAGTGTTATACGGATCTTGTTAAAGACACGGTGAAAGATCCTGAAACCTTAAGTGACATCGATATTATTTTAAAACATACCCGCAACGTACAGACTATTGTCCGGGACCTTTTAAGTCTTTCAAGACCCAAACAGGTAATCTCAGGCAAATGCAGTATCAACAAAGTTATCCTTAACGCAATTGAGGTCTTTAAGACTCAGTCTGCATCAAAAAGGATATCAGTGAATTCTTATCTAAAAGATAACCTTCCCGATATCAAATGTGATGCAGCCATTTTAGAACAGATCCTGACCAATCTTTGGCTCAATGCATTTGACGCCATCCAGGATTCCGGCGGAACCATAAATATTTCCACACAATTTGCAAAAAAAGATCAGGTTCTGCTCTGCATTGAAGACAATGGCCCGGGCATTTCCGACCACATCATTTCACAGATATTTGATCCTTTTTACACCACAAAAGAGGTGGGAAAAGGAACCGGTTTAGGGCTTTCCGTTGTATATGGGTTTATCAATGAAATTGGCGGGCGTATCGAGGTTGAAAGTGATGAAACCACTGTTTTCAACATTTTCTTTCCTGTGGTTAAACCGGAAGACAGCTAAAACAAGGACGTAAAATGAAAGACTTTTCCATATTGGTTGTTGATGATGATGAGGATTTTCTCAAAGGCATCATCAGGAATCTTAAAAAAAAATTCACAAGCATGGACATCATAGGTGAATTATCCGGTCAAAGTGCTGTTAAAATATTGGAACAAAATAAAATCGGCGTAATGCTTTCCGATCTTCGCATGCCGGGCATGTCCGGACATGAGCTACTTTTAAAAGGGATAAAAATTAATCCCTACCTCTGCGTGATCATGATTACAGGACATGCCACGATTGAAAACGCTGTCAAGGCCCTGAAAATGGGGGCATGGGACTTTATTACCAAACCTGTGGAAAGAGATTCTCTCTACCATACCGTGGAAAAGGCTATTGAACATTATACCCTTGCAAGCGAAAACCAGCGGCTCCAGAAAATTATTAACTCATTAAGCCCTGACCAGGGTCTTAACTGGGAAAGCAAAATCATGAAACAGCTCAAGGAAAAAATATCAGCAATCGCTGTCACTGACTATACCGTATTGATCACAGGAGAATCCGGTAGCGGGAAAGAATATATTGCCCAGGCCATTCACAAGCTTTCAAAAAGAGAAAAAGAATCCTGCCACGCATTAAACTGCCCGGCCATACCTGATCAGCTTCTGGAAAGTGAGCTCTTTGGCCATGTCAAAGGCGCTTTTACAGGTGCTGAAAGGAGTAGAGAAGGTTTTTTCATGACAGCAGATAAAGGGACCCTGATCCTGGATGAAATCGGTGATATCAGCCCGTCTATCCAGGCCAAACTTTTAAAATTCCTTCAGGACAAAGAGGTCAAGCCTGTAGGATCCAGTATTTCAAAAAAAACAGATGTCAGGATCATTGCCCTGACCAACCAGGAACTTGAGAAAAAAATACTTGACGGCAGCTTTCGAAAGGACCTTTATTACCGCCTCAATGTGCTCTCCATAACAGTTCCCCCTTTACGGGAAAGAAAAGATGACATCCCCATGCTGGTTCAGGAGTTTATTTTGAAAACCTGTGGAGAAATGGGCATGGAACCGATGGAGATAGATCCCTTTGCCCTGGCATATCTTACAAGACAGACCTGGCCGGGAAATGTACGGGAATTATTAAATTATGTTCGTCGTCTGGCAGTTTTCTCAAACGGAAAAAAGATTGATCCGGCCCTGATCAATCTTGTGGAAGGCAAACTTGATAAAACGCCTCTCCCTAAAGGACTTTCCCTTTACAAAGACGCAAAAAAGGAAGTATTGGATATTTTTTCAAAAAATTATCTTACCCATCTTTTTGAACACACCAGGGGGAACATTTCAAAAACCTCAAGAATAAGTGGGCTTGAACGGGCTTCCATTCAAAAAATCATCAAACGCCTGGATTTTGATATGTCTCAATTCAGGCGCTGAATAAAACCCTCATTTTTTGCATGTTGAGATCCCCAGCACCTGATATGGAGGACACCAGCCTGTCACACCTGTAAAAATAGGCATAATCCCTATCAGTCCCCATAGACTTTTAGGACCGATAAAAACAAGAGAAAGGATTACAAGACCTATAATTATTCTAACAATTCTTTCAATGTTATGGATATTTTGTTTCATGGAAATTTCTCCTTTTTATTATAAATATCAGGCAAACTTTCATTTAAACAAGAAGATAAGGCTTGTTTTAAAAAAGAACAGACCCAAAAGGAAAATTGTCGGTCTATTTAAAGAATCAGGTCAGGCTTCGTATCTGTATCCCACTCCGTGAATGGTGGTGATAAGCATGGGGTTGGAAGGATCCATCTCTATTTTTTTTCGAAGCTGGGCAATATGCTGGTCAAGGGTTCTTGTTGTGCCAAGATAATCTATCCCCCATATGGCGTTCAAAATATTATCCCGGCTCAAAACTTCACCGGGATGGACGTGAAAATGGCAGATCAATTTGAGTTCTCTTTCTGAAATATCAATACTAGCTTTTTCTTTGTTTATTTTATAGGTTTTAGGATTAACCTCAAATTCACCAAACATGAAAGGTTGGTCAACTATTGCTTTATCTTTATTTTTTTCCCTTTTTGATCTGCGAAGCACAGCACTTATCCTTGCCAAAAGCTCATGGATACCAAAGGGTTTAGTCATATAATCGTCTGCACCGAGTTTGAGCCCCACAACCTTGTCGATTTCCTCAACTTTAGCCGTCAGCATAATGATGGGAATATCTTCATTGGTTGCCCGGATATCCCTGCACACATCATATCCGCTTTTTTCAGGCATCATGACATCCAAAAGAACCAGATCAAAACAATCTTTGTCAAACAATTGCATGGCCATTTTACCATCTTTGGCCTGGCTTACCCCATAGCCTTCGCTTTCAAGGGTGTCCACAAGTCCCATCCGAATATTCGTATCATCTTCTGCAACAAGAACTTTAATCTGAGTCATCATGTTTTATCCTTGCAGTAAAGCAACTGCCGTTTCCAGGCCTATGTTCAAAAAAAAGATCGCCTTTAAGATCCCTTAAAATCTGTCTGGCAATACTCAATCCTAACCCTGACCCCGGTTGTTTAGATGTTAAAGAATGATCCACCCTGTGAAATTTTTCAAAAATCAACTCTTGCTGTGTGTTTGGAATACCCGGCCCATCATCACAAATTTTTAAAAGAATAGTATAATGCTCTTTTTTTAAAACAAACTTGATGAATTTTCCTTTCCCCGCATATTTTAATGCATTGTCCAGCAGGTTCAATACCACCTGTTCTATGGCATCTTTGTCTGTTCTTACAAGATACTTTCCCTGTTCACCCTGTTCGATCTGAGTGATAATTTCAAGATCCTGATTCTCAATTCTTATGCTGTGGGCTTTAATAATCTCTAACAAAAATTGATCCAGTTCAAAATTAGACATCTGATATGTTTTTTTACCCTGTTCAAGCTTGCCAAAATCAAGCACATTATTGATAAGCCTTGTCAGGCGACCGCTTTCATTGACAATTACCGAAAGATAGGTTTGTATTTTATTTTCATCCTTTATTCTTTTAGACAATAAAAGTTCTGCATACATCCGAATGCTGGTCAGGGGTGTTTTCAGTTCATGGGATACAGATGAAACAAATGAGGTTTTCTGTCTTGCATCTTTCATGTTTTGAAGGGTCAGACGGGTCAAAAGGAGCCCGCCTGAAATAATCGCAACAATAAAAACGCCTAACAGAATTGCCGTGACATATAAAAATCCCCTGGTTGTCCCAAACCCTTTATCCTCAACAAAAACAGCAATCTGCCAATGGGGAAGCAGACTTGATATGGAAATTGCATCCACAGGTCTGTCTTCAGGGTCTGCTGCCCATTTTCCAGACTGATGCATGAAATTGCCGTTTCCATCCATAAGCACCAGGGCTGCCCCTTTTTCCGATAATTTTGGAAAATCAACCACAAGCCTTGACAGCAAAGTCATTAATTCAAGTTCAACCCCGTATACAGGTCCATTCTTAAATTTTTGTACCCAGCCCAAAATATACAAGTTGTTCTCACTGAACCATTGAATCCATCCTGATCGTTTTATATATTGTTTCTCTTTTGCCTCAGAAAAAATGGTCTGCCCGTCTAAATCAGGTGCTTTTTGTTTCACCCTTGACAGTGCAACAAGCTTTTGGCGGGATGATAGTGTCTGTTGTTTTGTAAGGGAATCATTTTTGCCTGAGCTTGAATAAGAATCTGCCACACCCCTGATCTTTGGTTCATCCCTTAGAGGATTTTCATTAAAATCAAATTTTGTCCTCCCGGAAAACAACGCCTCATATCTTGCAATAAAAAGTCTTTGTTCAAGGGTGGATTCAAGCCCCCTTAAAGGATATTCAAGATTCTTATCTTTTTTATAAACAAACACATTGCGGACTAAAGGATTTGTCTCTTCCCATTCAATCAGTTTTTTTTTGAGTTTGCCTTGATCAAGAACAAGTAAAGACTGGGTAAGATTATCCTGTACAGCTTGTATGGTAAGATGAATAGTTTCAGAAATAATGGTTGCCCTTTCACTCAAAGCATCAAGAGCTGACTTACTTATTCGTTCCTGCTCGTGGGACAAAAGTTTAAATGCAATACTTGCTATAACAAGGGTGGGCACTAAAAATAGTGCCCAGAATATAATGATGGATTTTTTGCTTGTCATACCTTAAGCCATACCAGTTTTTTACCTATTGTGAAAGCTGTTGATTTTTCTTCTGGTAAGATTCAGTTCTCAACAATTTACGACTTTTTTTGCTCATACCCTGATCTTCAATCATATCAGCCTGGACTTCCAGTTCATTTGCTTGTTTTAACAATTCTTCATCCTTATACCGGGAACCTGCTTGTTTCAACCTGGCAACAGACTGTTTAAGCTCTTTTACTGCCTCTTTTTTCTTGCCTTTATCAGATAATCGAATTGCTTTTTCCTGGGCCAGGGCATTAAGATTTAATTGATATTCCCTGACCACATCAAGATTGGTAGATTTGGCAACTTTTTTGGGATCATTGCTGAACCTGGCATATGAAGTTCCGCTTGATGTTTCTAATTTTCGGTTAAAGGGATTTTCATATGTAACATCAGCCCTTGCAACCATAAGTCTTTATCCAGGAGTTGATTTTGGAATATTGACTTCAACAAGGGCATATTTCTCCTGCCCCCCATAAAGTTGGTTCATATAAAGTTCTATCTTATTTCCCTTTATTCTGCCTTCCCTTCCTATAATACTCACGGGCTGTACATTATATGGCAGGGTAATGGTTACAGTTACTTTTTTTGCCACTACATTTAATACATCTCCCAGTTCTGCTGAAAAAATCCTGGGAAGATCAAATCCCGACTCAACAAAATAGGTATTACCATCACTTTTTTGAGCAAGCTGTGCCATTAAATCTTCATTATAGTCCGTACCTACGCCCACGGTTGTGACTGAAATATTTTCTTTAATCAAAGCTGCCCCGAGCCGTCCAAGATCTGCCGGCATTCTGGGTCCCACATTGGCCAGTCCGTCAGACAAAAGAACAATGCGGTGAACATAATCATTTTCAATATTTTTTCTGATCTCGGCAGCCCCCTGGCTTACACCACCGAAAAGTGCAGTACTTCCGCCGGCACGAATCTGTTGAATGGTATGAATAATCCCCTGGATATTTCTGGCGTTTTGAGCCGGGACAATGGTATGGACATTGGTATCATAAACCACAACGGAAAAAACATCCTGTAACCCAAGCCTTGTTAAAGCTTCAATGGCAGCCGCCTTTGCCTGTTCAATCTTGGCACCGTTCATGGAACCTGACTGATCCAGGACCAGGGCAAGATTAACAAGGGGTCTTTTAACATGGGCCGGGGATAAAGGCGCATCAAGGGTGATTTTTAACACTACATTTTGAGAATCTCCAGAGGGCAGGACTGTCCTGTCTGTTTCCACCCTGCAAATAAGTTTGGAAGAGGCATTTTCTGCCCAGACACCTTGTGGCATTATGGTAAAAATAATCAATGCTGTAAAAAATGAAACAATTATCGGATTTTGATAAAATCTTAAGTGTGTCATGGTTTTTCTCCTTTAGGATCGAAAATTAAATACACTAAATAAAAATTTCATTTCCGATTCTTCCCAGTTGAGTTAATAAATTTTTGGTTAAACCGCAATATAAAGATCTATCTTTCACTGGGTTTAATTATACTGAGCCTAATTTGAAAAAGTGTCATCAAGGCGTAAAGATGTTGTAAAAAACTTGTAAAAATGCTTTTTTCTTGACCCGCCATCTATTGTTTGGGATTAATAGGTGGGGTCAGGCTTGGGCCCCACTCAAATAACCTTTAAAGAAAAGGAATAACCATGAAATTCACCATCGACCATTTCAATATTAATGTACTGGATCTTGACAAGAGTCTGGCATTTTATAATAAAGCGCTTGGATTAGAAGAAATTAGAAGAAAAGAAGCGGAAGACGGAAGCTATATTATTATTTTTTTAGGTGATGGCACAACCCGGAACAAAATTGAACTAACCTGGCTGAAAGAAATGGACCGGCCCTATGATTTAGGAGATGAAGAGTTTCATATCGCATTTAAAACATCGGATTTTGATGCTGCATATAAGCTTCATAAGGAGATGGACTGCATCTGTTATGAAAACAAGGATATGGGAATTTATTTTATCAATGATCCGGATGGTTACTGGCTGGAAATTGTTCCAATACGATAAACCCAAAAAAGTATCCCATGTGTGAAAATTTAGGCGGTATTGCGGGTGGCGCCTTGAAAAAATATTAAGAGATGCTAATTTATAAGATAACACGATCTTTTCTAATCCATGTACCAGACATTTTATTCATAAACTAAAAAGGAGGACAAGATGGTTCCTAAAATAAAAAAAATACTCTATGCAACAGACCTTTCAGATAGTGCCAGGAATGCTTTTGGATATGCAGCTGACCTTGCACAGCGCTATGGTGCCATGATTACCATTCTATATGTCATGGAAAATATGAGCCATATTGTGGAAACCGAAGTTAAAGAGATGGTGGGACAAAAAGAATGGGACAAACTTAAATCAGAAAGGCTGAATTATGTGACCAAAAAGATAAAATCAAGGCTGGAAGATTTTTGCCAGGAAATGAATTCCGAAATTGATTCCTGCCGTCTTCTGGTTGAAGATGTTCTTGTTATTCGTGGGAATCCACCGGAAGAAATCCTTACCGTTTCAAAAGATATCAATGCAGATATGATTGTTATGGGCAGTTACGGACACAATATACTGAAAGATGCATTCATTGGCGGCACAGCAAGAAAAGTCGTCAAGAAAAGCTCGACACCAGTACTGGTTGTAAGACTTCCAAAAAACTGATCCTCACCTGCTGTTTTTGACCATATCAATATGCAGTATCCCGTCTTCAAGATAACTTTCGGATACGGGTTCAAATCCGTAGGATTGATAAAAGGCCATTAAATACAACTGGGCACTGATGCGGATGTTCTCACCGGGCCAGGTGAGTCTGATTTGATCAAGGGACTTTTTAAGCATGGCATCAAAAATCCCCTGTCCCCGGCTGTTTTTTTCCACGACCACCCGGCCCATACTGGCTTGGTTAAAACTTAAGCCCGGAGGCAGGATTCTTGAATAGGCCACAATTTTTTTATCAATATTTCTGCCCACAAGATGCAGGGTTTCAGGATGCGTGTCTTTTCCATCAATCTCAGGGTATGGGCAGGTCTGTTCCACAACAAACACATCAACTCTGAGTTTTAAAAGCTCATACAGCTCATATATACTAAGCGTTTTAAATAATTTTACTTCCCATTCAATTTGAATCATTTCTTTTACTTTTCAGGATACAAATTTTATAAATTAAAATTGTGTTTAAGTAATTTCATCTCCCATCCTTAACTTTCCCAAATAATAGAATCCATTAGATCTATGTTTGTTCATGGTGGTATAAACCAGTTTCTCAAATTGTGTTTTCTCAAAATTTGCCGTCAACCGGAACAAGTGATCTATTGTGTGATGGCGAAGGATTGCTCCTTCATCAAGCTCAAATACCCCATAGGTTTCCTGAGATTTTTGATAAAAATTATATCGGTCGATATTGCGCTGGTCCTGATTTATCAAAAAATCATTTATATATAAAATTCCATGGGGTTTTAATACCCTCTCTATTTCCTCCAAAAGCCTTACCTGGTCTTTATCTTTTACTATACATGTTAAAACTGCAATCAACACCACTGCATCAAAAGTATTGTCTTTAAAAGCAAATGTGTCTGTACATTTTTTTAAATCAAGATGAGGATAAAGGTATTTTCCTCTTTCAATCATTTTTTGTGAAAAATCAATTCCGCAAATTTTTTTAAAACCCTCCTGATAAAGCTCATTTAAGGTACGCCCATATCCGCAGCCCACATCCAGGATGCTGGATTTTTTTGATACATGGGATTTAAACCGGTCCATCCTGAAAGGGGTGGTAAATTCTTTTTTGGATGCTGCCTTATCCCAGTATGTTTGCTGATTTGTGGTCATTAGTATTTTAAAATAGGGTATTCTCCATTGAATTACAACTCAAGAAAATATTCATATCAAAAGATTACACTGTTTTGAGTATGCTTGCCTTGCAATGTAAACAGTTCTTATGATGGTAGTCTCCTGCAAGATGACTATTTCCGGGCGGTTTGCCCTTACAGAGCATTTTCTGAACGAATTGTTACAGGCTCTGACCCTGATATTCATATCAAAATTCCCGGCGATTTTAAATTAATTAATTGGTTACATGTAAAAAATAAACCTTTTCCTCCTTGTCCATAATTGCAAAACAGTCTAAAATAAAAATTAGTAAGCACTCATTAAGGGTCACAGCAACAAACTTAAGGGGTCAATTGTGAAAAAAACAATCATTATAACTATCATTCTTGCAATGGCCGGATTCTGCCAGGCTAATGAAAATTCAATTATATCCAGTAATTTCTCTTTAAGGGACACACCTAAGTATGGCAAAGGATTTACCCATTTTGACTATGTAAACCCAAATGCTCCCAAGGGCGGATCTGTAACGCTTTCCACCACGGGCACCTTTGACAGTTTCAATAGATATGCCCAGAGAGGGGACGCAGCCCAGGGAAGTGAGCAACTCTATGACACACTGATGACGTCTTCCGATGATGAGATAGATGTACTCTACCCTTTAATTGCCGAACAAATCGAATATTCAAAAGACTATACATGGATTATTTTTTATATCAATAAAAAGGCAAAATTCCAGGATGGAAAAAACATTACGGCCCAGGACGTGGTTTTTACCTTTAACACGTTTATGACACAAGGGGTTCCCCAGTTTAAAAGCTATTATAAAAATGTTGCCCATGTTGAGGCTTTAGATTCCCACAAAGTAAAATTCACCCTTAAAAAAAGCCAGTTAGATCTTTTGCACTCCCTTGCAAGCCTTGCCGTTTTGCCAAAGCATTATTGGGAAACAAGAGATTTTTCCGAGCCCACCACCCAAATTCCCCTGGGAAGTTCCGGCTTTACCATTGATTCCTTTAAAATGGGGCAGTATGTGGTGGTAAAAAGATTAAAGGATTATTGGGCAAAGGACCTTGCGGTTAACAAGGGCCGGCATAATTTTGATTTTATACGGTATGACTATTACAAGGACGAGATTGTGACCCTGGAAGCCTTTAAAGCAGGAGAGTTTGATTTCCGGATGGAGAACGTGGCAAAACAATGGGCCACCCTGTATAAAGGGGAAAATTTTGATAAAAAAAATATCATAAAACAAGAAATCCCCCATGAAATTCCCCAGGCTATGCAGGCGCTTATCTTTAACACACAAAAAGAAGTGTTCAAGGATATAAGGGTCAGGGAAGCTTTGAGCTATGCCATGGATTTTGAATGGATGAACAAGCATCTTTTTTATAACCAGTATACAAGAACACGCAGCTATTTCCAGAATACGGAGTATGAGGCAAAGGGTCTGCCATCAAAGCAGGAGACTGTCTGTCTTGAACCAGTCAAAAACAAAATTCCGCCCCGGGTGTATACAAAAGAATATCATCCCCCTGTAACGGACGGCAGCGGTAATATCCGCCCCCAGATGAGAATCGCACTTTCCATTTTGAACAAAGCAGGCTGGGAAATTGTCAATCGGAAAATGACCAATAAACAAACCGGCAAAGTAATGGCTTTTGAACTTTTATTGTACAGCCCCACCATGGAACGTATTGCCATCCCCATCCAGGACAACCTGAAAAAGCTCGGGATTGCCATGAATATCAGACGTGTGGATACCACCCAGTTTATCAATCGAAGCCGGGCACGGGACTTTGACATGATTTCCGGTGGGTATTCAGCAAACACCTTTCCTTCTACCAACTTGAAAATAGTATGGCATTCAGGATTTCTCGACTCCACCTATAACACAGCCGGGGTAAAAGATCCTGCCATTGATTTTCTCACGGAAAAAATAGCCCAAAACCAGACCAACAAACAAGCTCTTTTGTATTATGGAAGGGCGCTTGACCGGGTACTCCAATACAATTTCTTTGTCATACCGGAATGGCACTTAAGTAAATTTCGAGTCGCCTATTGGAACAAATTTGCAAGACCTGCCATAAGACCAAAGTATTCCATCGGATTCATTGATACCTGGTGGATTGACAAAAAAAAACAGGCATCTTTGCCTAACCGGAATATCAGACAATAGCTCAATGTTAAACCATACCGGAATATTAAAAAATACCAATCTATTAAAAAATAAAGGATAATCAGTAAAAAAATATCATGGGCTCATACATCATTCGCAGACTGCTCTTAGTCATCCCGACCCTGATTGCCATTGTCACCATCAATTTTTTTATCATCCAGATTGCTCCGGGAGGACCTGTTGATCAATTTATTGCAAAAATGCAGGGCCTTGATTCCGGTATTATGGAGCAAGTGGCAGGCTCTGGTAAAACCGAGCTCAAACAAACAGATCTAAAAGAAACAAACACCTACAGGGGAGCCCAGGGCCTTGACCCGGAAGTGATTGCCGAAATCGAGAAACGTTTCGGATTTGATAAGCCCATCCATGTAAGATATTTTAAAATGCTCAAGGATTTTTTCTTCTTTGATTTTGGTGACAGCCTTTTTCGGGGCAGATCAGTTGTGGAGCTCATTGTTGAAAGAATTCCCGTTTCCGTTTCCCTGGGGCTATGGAGCACCATCATCATTCATCTTGTGTGCATCCCCCTTGGCATTAAAAAAGCCTTAAAACATTCTTCACGATTTGATATCTGGACAAGCTCGGTGATCATCGTGTGCAATGCCATCCCTGTGTTTTTATTTGCCATTCTTTTGATCATCCTTTTTGCCGGGGGCACCTATTTTAACTGGTTCCCTTTGCGGGGACTTGTTTCAGTTAATTTTGATCAGCTGTCCCTTGTGGGGAAAATCATTGATTATTTCTGGCATATGGCGCTTCCCACTCTTGCTCTCGTGATCGGTGGATTTGCCACCCTGACATTTTTAACCAAAAACTCATTTTTAGATGAAATTGGCAAGCAGTATGTGGTCACAGCAAGGGCTAAGGGACTCACAGAAAATAAGATTCTTTACGGTCATGTTTTCAGGAATGCCATGATCCTTGTCATTGCAAGTTTCCCATCTGCATTTATCGGCCTTTTTTTTACCGGCTCCATGCTCATTGAGGTTATTTTTTCTTTGGACGGCATGGGGCTTTTAGGTTTCCAGGCCACTCTCCAGAGGGATTTTCCCCTCATGTTTGCAACCCTTTACATTTTTACCCTGATGGGCCTTATATTATCAATTATCAGTGATATCACCTATACCATTGTAGACCCCAGAATTGATTTTGAAAAAAGGTGATACAGATGACTAAAATCAAGCTTACAAAAATAAATCAGGAAAGATGGAACAGGTTTCGTGCCAACAAACGCGGATACTTAAGCCTGTATCTTTTTTCAATTTTATTTGTCCTCACTCTTTTTTCAGAACTCATCTCCAATGACAAACCCCTTTTGATCTATTATGATTCAAGTTTTTACTGCCCCCTTGTAAAAGAATATGCAGAAACACAGTTTGGTGGAGAATTTGAAGCTGCTGCCGATTACAGGGACCCCTATGTAATTGAATTGATAAATAAAAAAGGATGGATGATCACTCCTGTTATCCCTTTTTCCTATAACACCATCAACTACAACCTTAAAGGTCCTGCCCCATCTCCGCCGTCAAGGGCCAACTGGCTTGGGACGGATGACAGGGGAAGAGATGTTGTCGCCCGCCTTTTATACGGGTTCAGGATTTCAGTGTTTTTCGGCCTGACATTAACCATCTGCTCTTCTGCCATCGGGATTGTTGCAGGCGCATTACAAGGCTACTATGGAGGAACTGTTGATATTTTCGGCCAGAGATTTATCGAGATCTGGTCAAGCCTTCCCACGCTGTTTCTTCTCATCATCCTTTCCAGCGTGGTCCAGCCAAATTTCTGGTGGCTTTTAGGCATCACCCTTATGTTTGGATGGATGTCCCTTGTGGGAGTTGTCAGGGCTGAATTTTTAAGAGGCCGAAATTTCGAATATGTGACGGCGGCAAAGGCTTTGGGGTTAAGCGACACCAAGATTATTTTCAGACATGTTCTTCCCAATGCCATGGTGGCCTCCATTACCTTTATGCCCTTTATCCTGGGTGGTTCCATCACCACTCTCACCTCCCTTGATTTTTTAGGATTTGGCCTGCCCGTGGGTTCGCCTTCCTTAGGAGAACTTTTAGCCCAGGGAAAAGCCAATATGCAGGCACCCTGGCTTGGATTATCCGCCTTTATTCTTTTGTCTCTCATGTTCAGCCTGCTGGTCTTTATCGGTGAAGGGGTCAGGGATGCCTTTGATCCGCGCAAGGTGTATTAAAATATGAATGAAACCATATTGACCATAAACAACTTAAGTGTATCCTTTAAAATGGGAACAAGGATCACCAAAGCCGTTGAGAATGTAGACCTTGTTCTAAAAAAAGGGGAAACACTTGCTCTTGTGGGTGAAAGCGGATCAGGCAAGACCGTAACAGCCATGTCCATCTTAAAGCTGCTCCCGGAATCCGCCACATACCCTTCCGGTACCATTGAGCTTGATAAAAAAGACTGTCTGATCATTTCAGATGAAGAAATCCGAAAAATCCGGGGCAATAAAGTCGGGGTCATCTTCCAGCAGCCCATGACATCTTTAAACCCCCTTCACAGGATCGGAAAACAGCTCAAGGAATCCATATTTCTCCACCAGCATATCTTAAACAGCGAAGCTGATGAAAAAGCACTTTTATGGCTTGAACGAGTAGGGCTTAAAAAGCCATCCAACAAGCTTGCCTCATTTCCCCACCAGCTTTCCGGAGGAGAAAGACAAAGGGTTATGATTGCCATGGCATTGATAAACGAGCCTGATATCTTAATTGCCGACGAACCCACCACTGCCCTTGATGTAACAGTCCAGGCCCAGATCCTCAACCTTATCCGCGATCTTCAGGACGAAATGGGCATGGCCATACTGTTTATCACCCATGATCTGACCATTGTCCGGAAAATAGCAGATCGGGTGGCCGTCATGAAAGATGGACAGATTGTGGAAACCGATCTTCCTGAAACCATATTTACTAAACCGGCACACCCCTATACACGGCATTTGATCAATTCAGAACCAAAAGGCCGGCCCGACCCGGCCAGTGATGATGATGCAATCCTGATTAAAGTGGAGCATTTAAAGGTCTGGTTTCCGATTCAAAAGGGTATACTTAGAAGAATCGTGGATCATGTAAAAGCCGTGGATGACATATCCTTTACCATTAAAAAAGGCCACACTCTCGGCATTGTGGGCGAAAGCGGATCAGGCAAATCCACCACAGGCTTTGCCATTTTAAAACTCAACAACAGCCAGGGGAAAATCACCTTAGGAGAAAACAGCCTCAATGATATGGATAAACTTGCCATCAGGCAATTGAGAAAAAGAATGCAGATCATTTTCCAGGATCCCTTTGGCAGCCTGAACCCGAGAATGTCTGTTTCCCAGATCATCGGCGAGGGATTAAGCGTTCATCACCCGGGTATGACACCGGACCAGGAAGAAAACGAGATCATCGCAGTAATGGAAAAAGTCGGACTTGACCCTGAAACCCGGCAAAGATATCCCAATGAATTTTCAGGGGGGCAGCACCAGAGAATAGCCATTGCAAGGGCCTTGATTTTAAAACCCGAATTCATGGTTCTGGATGAACCCACATCCTCTCTTGACCGCTCTGTGCAGTTCCAGGTCTTAGAATTGCTCAAAAATCTTCAAAAAGAATTTCATTTGACCTATATTTTTATCAGCCATGACTTAAAGGTCGTCAAATCTCTCTGCCATGACATTGTGGTCATGAAAGATGGCGTTATTGTAGAGGCAGGTGATTCAAACAAAATCTTTTCACATCCGGAACAAGAGTATACCAGACAACTGATCGCAACAGCATTTCAAGGACAAAATTTACCATAACAAATGGCTTACTGGAAAAACAATTAAAGTTTCAGATAAAACCAAAGCAATATTTTTTAAAATTATGGATTTCCCCTGATTGGTTTATAGATATCCTTTATATAAATAGTAGTGATTATTTTATAAGAGTTTGATATTAATACCCCATGTTAAATTTAAATACCAGCTCAAATACTTTAATAAAATTACAGGGTCACAATAATCTTGGAAAAATGTTTATGAAAGCAATTTTACATTCAAAATTTGGACCACCGGATGAACTTCAGGTAAAGGAGATAGACAAACCAGTTCCCAGGGACAATGAGGTTCTGATAAAAATACATGCGACAACTGTAACAAGTACGGACTGTAATGCTCGTAATTTTACTTTTGTCCCTAAAATTTTCAAGCTCCCTTCGCGATTATTTTTTGGTATTTTCCGACCCAAAATAAATATATTGGGGATTGATCTGGCCGGAGAAATTGAGGAGGTAGGCAAAGATATAAAAAAATTTAAAAAAGGTGACCAGATATTTGGAACAACCGGCATCGCCTTTGGCTCCCACGCCGAATACACATGCATGCCCGAAGACGGGGTGCTGTCGATAAAACCGTCCAGTATGGCATGGGAAGAAGCTGCTGCAGTTTTTTTGGGGGCGCATACGGCCTTGTTTTTCCTTAGAGATAAAGGCAATATTCAAGCCGGGCAAAAGATACTTATCTATGGTGCTTCCGGTGGTATAGGCACCTTTGCCGTACAACTTGCCAAATACTTCGGGGCTAAAGTTACCGGGGTATGCAGCACCACAAATTTAAAAATGGTGAAATCCCTGGGAGCTGATAAGGTAATTGATTACACAAAAAAAGATTTTACAAGCCAGAGCGGGACCTATGATTTGGTTTTTGACACGATAGGTAAAACTTCATTTTCACAATGCAAAAGCTTGTTAAAGAAAAAAGGGGTTTTTCTCACAGCTTCAATGGGTCTGCCGGAGATTATTCAAATAATGTGGACTTCAATGACAGGTGGTAAAAAAGTCAAGGGAGGGGTGGCGGTTGAAAGAGTTGAAGATATATATTTCTTCACAAAGCTTATTAGGGCAGGAAAACTAAAATCGGTTATAGACAGGTGCTATCCTCTGGAAGAAATTGCCGAGGCTTTCCAATATGTCGAGAAAGGACACAAAAAGGGAAATGTCGCCATAGTTGTGATAAATAAAAAATAATTAAACTAGGAGAACCAACTGTAAACATGAGGAATAGTCCTTAAAACAGCTCTTAGACATGGTTTTTGAATACAAAATCGGCCTTTTAAGAAATTGAATCCAAAACTTACAATCAAACCTTTGATGTTCAGGTTATACAGACAAACTAAAGATTCATGCAAATATTAATAGCATCAGATATTTTTGGTAAAACACCAGCTCTTGAAGCTTTGGTTTCGAGAATTGAGAGATATTATGCAGACGCCAAAATAATAGATCCTTACAATAGTGAGTATCAAAAGTTCAGCGATGAAAATGATGCATATTCGTTTTTTCAACAGAATATTGGATTTAGTGGATATTCATATTTGGTTAGGCAAGAAATAAAAAAACTCAAAGACTCTTCTATTTTGTTGGGTTTTAGTATCGGGGCTTCAGCTATTTGGACAAGCTCTGATATATCAGGATTACCTCAAGAAACAAAAGCTTTTTGCTTTTACGGATCACAAATAAGAAATTATCTAAATATTTTTCCTGAAATTGAGATTAATTTATATTTCCCCATAAGTGAGAATCATTTTGATGTCATTGATTTAATAGAAAAAGTCTCATTAAAACCTAATGTCAATTGTACTCAAACATCATTTTATCATGGTTTTATGAACACGCTTTCAAAAAATTATGATGAATATGGATATTTGAAGTATATTGAACTGATTAATACCTTTCATTTTAACAGCTCATAAGATAAATTGCAGATAAATTTAAATAATAGGAAAACAGAAATGAAAGCAATAGGAATCAGTAGTAGTGGCAGAAAGGCTGCCTATTCAAAAATTATTGTAAAGGACATTCTTGAGGAATCTGGTGTTGAATATGAAATGATTCATCTTGCCCGCTTGAATATTAAAGGGTGTTTAGGATGTCTTAAATGTGCAGGTAACAATACATGTGTTCAAAAAGATGATTTTCAGAATGTTATCGATAAAATAAATAAAGCTGAGGTTCTGGTTTTCGGTGGTGGGAATTACTATGGAATGTTGAATGCAATTGGACATGCATTCTGGGAAAGAACATTCGCGTTGAGACACCGCGAAGTATTTCCTTTTGCCGGAAAGCTTGGGATTGCAGTTGGGCTTGATAGAGATAAAGATAAAAAAGAGGCCACTGGTTTTATCGAAAAAATGATGCTTAGTAATAAAATGGCTGTTATTGCAACATTTACTGAATCAGGCCATCAACAATGCTATGATTGTGGTTATGGTCATGATTGTGCTGTCGGCAATGTTTACGCACATATGGGTCTTGTTACAGCACAACTTGCTGAAACAAATCGACCGGAAGAATATGGTTATGAAGCGCAGCAAAAAGCTAAGGCAATAGGAAAAATGCTGGGATCAATTTTAGATGCAAGAAAAATATAGCAATGCGAGAATTTTCGTGACAAAAAATAAAGGTAACTATTCAGTTCTTATGCCTGACGTCGCCCTGTCTGATGGATATTTTTTTTCGATGCTAAACGCTTAACCTCCTGCAAATATAAATCAGACAGGGCTTTGGGATAACCTCTTTTAACGGGCTGAACAATTACAAATAAAGAAGGCTTTTGCTTTGATGGAATTAGTAAAAAATGCTGAAATTGGAGAAAACTGATGTATGATGTATGTAGTTTTACTCACAGATGTATTGTCGAAACAATAGAAGGCTTAAGAGACGGCCTGACCCAGTTTTCAGGCCTAAGCCGAACAGCTGTTATTTTTTCCATTAAACCGGATGATCCAATACAGATTTATGATCCCCAAAGACTTCTGACAGGTCATGAGCCAAAATTCAAAGAATTATATATAGATAATGATGACTGGCGAAAAAAGATAAATATTTCCTATGACAAAAAAAAATTCAGCAATTTAATTGTGGAAAAGAATTTGGAACTGGCCGGACTGATCTCCTATGGAGGGCGTTCAAGTTCCGTTGTTTATCAAATGTGGTTTACAGAACACCATCCTGATATGTGCTCTATCGGTCCTACCGAAAGATGGCTGGAGCAGGCTGTCTGGAGGTTTTCCCATGATATTGCCAATGAAGAAGATCTTTACACAGGCATTTCAGGAAGCTTTCTGAGGGAATACGCAACACATGCTGTCCGGGATTACCTGGTTGATGAAATGAATGCTCTGATTGGATGGGACACACAGGTTCGGATCTATCCGATTCTGGAAGCAGTTCTTAAAATATCAAGAACTCCTGAAGAAGGGGCCTGGCCAAAAGGCGAATTAATTTTTGTTGAAAAACGGTCTTTGCCAATGATGGAATTTATGACAAAATTTCCAGAGGCGGAACAACCCATGCTGGAAAATGTAGGACATATCAGAAAACTCCTTCAGTCTGTTGAAAACTCGGATAGAAAATTAGTGTCTGATGAAAAAACCATTATCGGTATTATAAAGGGAGAAAAACCGGATTTTTCCATCACTGCTGATTTTAAAGGCAGGTATGGTTTTTTAAAGCTAAATGATAATATTGTATGCAGTTTTACAGATGGCAGTTTCAAGTCAACCACCCGCAAAGCAAATCTTGTACAGGTTGAAGAAGCACTGCTTGAATCCAGTATGGAACCGGTAAAAGCATCCACTTTATTCAAAATTGTTACCAGTCTTGTCCATAATGCCGCAACCCAGAGACATGGATGCTCCATTGTAATAGACCTGAATGAAAAACCCATCTTCATCTCCGGCCATTCTCTTGAACAGCCGCTTGATCTTGAAAATCATGAATATTTAGAATTGACCAAATCGCTATCAAAGGTAGATGGTGCCCTTCATCTTGGAGGTGACTTGAAACTTCATGGTTTTGCCTGCCTTTTGGACGGTCATTATATTCCAGGCGAAGATCGGGCCAGGGGTGCCCGGTTTAATTCAGCTCTCCGATTCACTGCAGAGCATGACAATATCATTGTGATTGTGGTTTCATCTGATGACCATGTATCCATAATGATTGATGGCATAGCATTGAACACAAGTTGTTTATGGAAGTCTTCACTATTTTACAACAAGCCTTTACTACTTGAAAAATGGGTGACAATTTAAATCATATCTTTTTTTATTTCATCGGACCGGGAATTTCAAAGAGGTGGTAATCAATTTTTGAGTGAGCCCTTAGTGCCTCACATCAATCGAAATAAATTAAAGAGTATGCGGTGTAATTAATATATGGACATGAAAAGGCAAGTTGAATTACTGGCACCTGGTGGAGATATTGATTCTATAAAAGCTGCAATTGCAGCTGGGGCTGATGCTATATACTGTGGCCTGAATCAATTTAATGCTAGAAACAGGGCAACAAATTTAAATTTTGAAGATGTATATGGGATTTTAAATCTTGCCCATAGAAATAATTGTAAAATTTTTCTAACCCTTAATATAATTTTAGTGGGAAGTGAAATTCCATACCTGATAAGCTTACTGAATAAACTTATTAATACAAGCATTGATGGTATAATTGTTCAGGATTTAGGACTATTTTATCTATTATCCAAATATTTTAAAGGTCTTAAAATACATGCATCTACTCAGCTTAACACCCATAATGAAGGTCAGATAAATTTTTTTAGAAAACTTACGGCTAAACGAGTAAATCTATCAAGAGAGTTAAATATTAATGAGATAAAAACTTTAACTTTAATTGGACATAAAAATAATATCTTAACTGAAATTTTTGTCCATGGCTCCTATTGTATCTCTTTTTCAGGCATTTGCTATATAAGTTCTGTCCATGGGGGGAACTCCGGGAATCGAGGCAGATGCAGTCAACCGTGCAGAGATAGATATTTAACGACTCCTGAAGGTAAAAACTTTCCCCTTAATCTTAAAGATAATTCAGCATATTTTGATCTAAGAAAAATTTCTGATGCAGGTGTTGCCTCAATAAAGATCGAGGGAAGAATAAAAAAGTTTGATTATGTATATACTGTGGTGAACTGCTGGAAAAAACAAATCCAGAGTTTTTATGAGCAAAATAGACTAAACAATGACGATAGTGATCTTTATAAAGTATTTAATCGTAATTTTTCTAATTCCTATTTAAAGGGAGATATTAATAAAAGTATGTATATTGATAATCCCCGGGATAATTCAATTAAACAATTTTCTGGAATTAATAATAACTCTGTTAATCAAAAATTGATTAACAATAAAATAGAATATTATAAAAAAAAAGAAGAAATTATAACTAATGTTAAAAATAAAATTAAACGGTTAAATATAGAAAAAAGTCCTTTAATAATAAGAATTTCGGGAAAGGTTAATACACCTTTAAAAATATCTGTAAAAACACAAGATACTTCATTTGTTGTACTTTCTAAAATTAATCTTGAAAAAATAAACAGGGAACGCTCTGCCAGGTTTCTGAATTACAATATTTTACTGGAAAAACTAAAACCCTTAAATGACGCTGAATATTATATTAAGCATATAGAATTAGATAATCTTCAAAATGATCTTTTTTTACCTTTTAAGGAACTCTCTTTAATAAAAAAAAAAATATTGTACATCTTAAATGGGTCAAAAGACATTATTGCTCCCATTGATGTCCCATTCATAAAAAAACAAAGACCTTTAACAGTCAAACCCCATCTTTCCATATTAATCTCTTCTCAAAAGGATTTGCACCTTTGTAATAAGACCTGTGCTGATATTTTTTTTCAACTTCCCAATTGTTTTAAAAATAAATGTTCTGATCTGGTAGATCTTTTTTTAAAAAATAAAAAGCTAATTCCCTGGTTTCCCTCTGTTTTAATAGGAAAAAACTATACTGCTGCAGTAGAGTTTCTTCAACAGGTGCAAGCAAAATTTATTGTAACCAATAATACGGGCATAGCTTATGATGCCTATAAAAGATCAATCCCCTGGATAGCAGGACCCTACCTGAATATTGTTAATTCTTTTAGTCTGTTATGTTTAAAAGAAAATTTTAATTGCAATGGCTCATTTATTTCAAATGAAATTAGTAAACACCAGATAAAAAGCATTATTAATCCTGAAAATTTCAAATTATACTATAGTATCTATCATCCGATTTTACTTCTATCCAGCAGGCAATGTTTAATGCATCAGGTTATAGGATGTGAAAAAAATGCAATTAATGATGAATGTATTCAAACCTGTGAAAAATTTTCATCAATTACAAATTTAAAAAAGGTTTCTCTTTTTATTGGAAAAACAAAAGGTAATTATCATTGTATCTATAATAATCATAATTTCCTGAATACTGATATTGTTAATGATTTGCCGGATATTTTTTCTGGTTTTTTCATTGATTTAAGGGATATCAAAACTGAAACTAAAATCAGCTCGGATAAATTGGAAATAATAAAGCTTTTTGAAAATCTTTTAAAAGGAAATTTTGATTCAAAAAAACAACTCGAACAAATTATTCATCCATCAACTAAGATCCAATATAAAAAAGGAATATAAGGCAAATCAAATAGTGTGCACTCCTGCTGCCAACAGGTAATTAACTTTTTCTAAAAGGATTTGATTTCCCTTTCTTGAAATGAATAATTTGTCGTGTTTGAATTATTATTCCAAATGTAGTAGGAAATATAGAACCAGGCAAATGAAAGACAAACCTGTCTATAGTATTGGAAGACCTTGCCTGCAGGGCTGATGTAGAATACCTGGAGGCTGTTAAGTATTTTTTCAATGCAGTTGTGAAAATACTCGGGAGACAGATATGGATTTGAAAGAACTTCTTGCGACAACCAGAGCATGAAAATATATTTTTGAGCAGGAGCAGATTATGGCCGGTGGCTGGTCCCGTGACGGGGCTGTACAAGATCAAATATCCGCCAGTGTAGAAGATGCAGTTAAACTGGCCAGAAGTCGGTTGCCTGGTGGTGAGGGATTAACCCATTGTCAGGAGTGCGAGGCTGTTATTCCGGATGCCCGCCGCAAAGCAATTCCCGGCGTTCGTTTGTGTGTCCGCTGCCAGTCAGAGCTTGAAGAACAGCAAACAATAGTCAGCAGTTTCAATAGGCGCGGCAGCAAAGATAGTCAATTGAAGTAGTCCGAGGAATAGTTAATGATATACGAATTGTGATTTTCTTTTTATTAGTATATAAGTCTTGGCACAATGGAATAATTCATATAATACAAAATTTATAAAAGGAGAACAGGAGAATGAAACAAGGCCGCAAACTGATTGCCATAATGGTAGTTCTGCTAGTTTCTTTAGGTATCCAATCATCATCTGCATGGGCAAAAGGTGGCTCACCCGCAAAAGTGGTAAAAGACTTTGGCAGAGCCTATTTTATGCTCGACCCCTCAATGACGTCATATCTCAGCGAAGGTGCTTTGATTAATGAAAATGAAGAAGGCACGGTGGACCTTTATCTTGAAGCCAGGGCAGCTGAAGCAAAGAATCTAGGGTACAAAACAAGCTATCTTCAGTTGCTTCCTATCGGTATAAAAACCAAGGTATTAAATATGGATGACTCTTCAGCAAAGATTCAATTTAATGCAATGACCATTCGCAGCATCAACCCGCTGTTTAGGATTGTTGGATTTATTTTTGGTTTAATAGAGGAAAATGAAGTAGAAGATATCATCACGCTTGTTAAAGAAGACGGGGAATGGAAGATAGGTCCAGGTGCATTTGATATGCCCGGTTAAGGGGTCAAGTCCGGTTTTTTTTAAAAATTTCAACTGACTTTTTTTTGTAATTACTATTGCATTCCCATTGCTTACGATTCAAGACAATTCACTATTGGTGAATTTTTTTTAGTATTTTTTTATCAGAACGTATTAATTATTCAAAGGTTTTGTAATGGGGCGATCTAAAAAATTTGACTGGAAAAAAATTCTGGTTCCTCCTGAAGATGCGTTAACAAAAATCAGGCCAGGCATGACTGTTTTTATTGGAACCGGTCCTGCAGCGCCGCTAACCCTCATGCAATCTCTTTTGGAATATGATGGACGAAATGTCAGGGATATTGAACTTGTTCAACTGGCCATCCAGGGGAATGTGATTCTATCTGTCCAGGATCTTAAAACCTATAATTATTGTTTGATAACATTTTTTTCAGGATTTATTTCCTCACAAACTGTTAAATCCGGACTGGTAGACATGATTCCAGCTTATTCATCTGAAATACCTGAACTCATTAATAAAGGGAAAGTTTCGATTGATGTAGCCTTTATCCAGATTACGCCACCGGATTCTGCCGGTTATTGCAGCCTTGGTGTTGCAGTGGATGTTGCAAGGGAAGCTATGAACAAAGCCAGTCTAGTTGTTGGAGAAATTAATACGGATATGCCTTTTACCTATGGAGACACCTTTGTTTCCATAAAAGAATTCGATCTTCTTGTTAACTCAACAAACAAACAGGTTCCCTACAAACGTCATAAAGTTAGTAAACAAATGAAAAAGGTTGCTGAAAATGTGGCTTCCGTCATTAAGGATGGAGACTGCCTTGCTTTTTCAAACAGTTCGTTGTTCGAAGCACTGGGGCCTCAATTAAAAGACAAAAAAGATTTAGGATTTCATTCTCTTTATTTTACCGATGCCATGGCCGAGCTTGTTAAAAGTGGCGCTGTCACCAATTCAAGGAAAACACCGTTTCGCGGCAAATCTCTGACATCCTATGCCCTGGGATCAAAGAAACTCATGAAATGGCTCCACCGTAACCCCCTGGTTGAATTTCAAGGCACTGACTTTGTCTGCAACCCCATATTTATTGGAAAGATTCCTCAATTCGTTGCCATATATGAGGCAGAAAAAGTAGACCTGATTGGTGGTGTAGCGTTTCCAAGGACAGGATCGGTCATAACAGGCCCAGGAGAGGTGGTGGATTTTTTTCAAGGAGCGGAAGCTTCGGAAGAAGGGTGTACAATAATAGGCCTTCCCAGTCGCAATATTAACGGGGACTCCAATATACTATTTTCATTAATGGACTATCCCAATCAACTCAGAATTCGAGAATCCGTCTATATGATTGCTACTGAATACGGTGTTGCCAATCTAAAATGGAAAACCTTAAGGGAAAGAGCGCAGGCCATGATAGACATTGCACATCCGGATGATCGTCAATTGCTTATGGAGCAGGCAAAAAAGGGAAAATTTCTATACTCCAATCAGATTTTTATCAGTAATTCGGCACACCTTTATCCAACCCATATTGCTTGTAAGACCACGTTTAAAGGTGGCATCCCCATACGATTCAGAGCGATCAAACCATCTGACGAAGAACAGATGCGCCGTTTTTTCTATCGATTTTCCGATGAAGCAAAGTTTTATCGGTTCTTTTATTCCGTCAAAACCATGGACCATGATAAGATGCAGGAATATGTTAATGTTGATTACAACAAAGAAATGTCCATTGTCGGGTTAAGCGGCAGGCCGGGAGATCAAACCATTATGGCCGAAGCAAGATTTGTAAGGGACGACCGCTCCTATTACGGAGAGGTAGCCTTTTTAATCGACGATTCTTTTCAAGGAATTGGAATCGGCAGCTATATGCTGGACCTTTTGATACAATTGGCGAAAGAGCTAGGACTTATGGGGCTGACAGCTGAAGTATTGTCTGATAACCTGCCCATGAAAAAGGTATTTGAAAAGGCAAATTATCCAATGGAGGCTCAATTGGAAAACGGTGTCTATGCTCTGACCATGCATTTTAATGAATAGATAAAGCCTTAATTTTATCATCCTGATTTTTTCATTATTTTTTTAACATCCAATTAACTTTAATACGTGGAAACTCTATCTTTTTTAAAACAAAATGAATTTCACTGCAAAAATATTGGTGAATCAGCAGAATCAAAAACAGGAGAAAACCATAAATGAATTCAAAAGATGATAACAATATCAAACGAATTATTTCAGAAGTCCATAGCAGCCAGCGGGATCGTGAAAAAACCTATCGGGAAAAAGCTCTCAAAATTTATCCGTGGATATGCGGCCATTGTGGTCGCGAGTTTGATGGTAAACGTCTGCGGGAGCTGACTGTTCACCACAAAGATCATAACCATGACAACAACCCTCCGGATGGCAGTAATTGGGAACTTTTATGTATCTACTGCCATGACAATGAGCATTCCCGGGATCAGGTTGCCGACGCCTATGCTGATGCGCCGTCTGATATGTCTTCAAAAAAAGGGGGTACAACCAATCCTTTTGCCGGACTGGGGGATTTATTAAAAGGCAAACTTGATTAAATAAATAAAATAATCGATTAAATTATTTTTATTTTCTTGATTCAGATCAATTTATTTAACTTCGTTTTTTGTTAATTTTCATATAAAGTTAATAAAAAAATGGAGAAAAACATCATGCATGACGACTGTAGCGGATCATTTCAATCCGGAAAGCAAATTGTGGATAAAATCAGAACCATGGGATTTAATACCAGCCCCGTTGGTGCGGAACTTAAAATTAATTGTACAAATTGTGATACTGTATTTCAAATGGCAACTATGGAATCTAAATGCCCGTCCTGCAAAATGGTATATGGGGTGACACCCTGTCATTCCCATAGTGCAGAGTTTGTCAAAGCTGCTGGAGTAAATTATTAATATGACTGATACAATCGAGGATATAAAAAGACGTCTGGAAAAGCTTGACACCCTTATCAGTGAGACAAAGGCGCGCCTTCCTGCTCATTCCACCAAACCTCCTGTCATGATGGACCTTCTTGAATACGAGGATGAATACGATGGTCTGCTAAAAAAACTCAATGCACTGAAAAACATGTGATAAGATATGGATAATTCAAAGATATTTAATGAAGCATACCCGGAACTTTTGTCCCGGATTAAACCAATGGATTTATCCCAGAAACTTAATATCCTTGGGATTCAAAAACAGGGGTCTTTATTTATTTTTAATTTTTTTAATCAAAAGCTTGTATTTGATGGAAATGATTTTTTTAATATATCAGGAGCTGATCTTACTCCTGCAGTTAAAGTTGTGCTTTGTACTTATATATTGAAAAGCCCTGAAAAAGAACTTGAAAATGATGGAAAACTTGTAACCTTCAGGGAATTTTCCAATGCCGGCCCATTGTTCTCAAGGTTTACTGAAAACACGGCAAAGATTATACAAACCAGTTTTTCTAATCATCTTGAAACCCTTGGCACCAGGTGTTTAAAATTGGGCGGAACAATACTTACCAATCATTCCTATAGCTTAAGTGTTCGCTTCAGGGCGCTGCCAAAAATTCCAATTATTTTAAATTTTAATGATGTAGATGATCTAATGCCTGCGAATGCGGGTTTTCTATACCGCGACACTGCAGACACCTATCTTGACCTTCAATGTCTGACCATTACCTGTACATATCTCACCGGTCTTTTAATTCAGAATTTTTAGGACAGCATAAAATATTTGATGATTATTTGTAATTGTTCAGCCCGTTAAAAAAAGTTATCCCCAAAGCCATGTCTAATGGATATTTGCAGGAGGTTAAGCGTTTAGCATCGAAACAAATATCCATCAGACAGGGCGGTTTCAGGCGTAAGAGCTGAATAATTACGATTATTTTTTCAAAGAAGATATTGAGATAATCTTTTTTCTAAAACAATATGGCTTGCCTATATCCCAAAAATAAAATAGATCTTAACCAAGAACAGCAAGTACCGAAGCGATTACAACTTTAACGCAATTATTGAGGATTTCCCATGGTATCAAATAGTCAGCAGGCCATGGAGTATCTTTGAGGAAAAAAATGACAAAAGAGCAAATTTTTGTTGCCGGAATTCAGATATCCCAGGTCATGGGAAACCGGAAGGCCAACATTTCCACGGCGATAAAAGCAATCACCAAAATGCCCGGTCATGACATCTATGTTCTGCCGGAACTTTCCAGTTCAGGATATGGAATAAAAGTGTTTCAAGAACTTGAAGATTTGGCCGAAGATGTCCATGGACCAAGTTTCAGGGCGTTCTCTGATCTCGCTAAAAACCAGAACTGCTTTATATGCTATAGCTTTCCAAGGAGGGTCAAGGATGGCAGGTTTAACATCTCCACATCTGTTGTTGACAAAAATGGAGACCTTGTAGCAAACTACGACAAGTGGCATGTTTGCAGTACTGGTGTCTGCCGCGAGAAAGACTACTTCTTTTCCGGGAAGAGCCCTTTTGCGGCTTTCAATGTGAAAGGCATAAAGGTCGGCCTGGCTATTTGTTATGATATTCGTTTCCCGGAATTGGTCCGCAAGCTCACTCTGGAGCAGGGTATTTCCTTACTGCTGCATCCCGGCGGCTGGCCCAGAGACGAGGGTTTCCATACCTGGCATACATTTGTGAAAGTAAGAGCTATAGAAAATTCAATCTATATTATGAGTACAAACTGGGCCGGTCCGGATAATGGTTGTACAGCATTTTGTCCGCCATTTCTTGACGGTAAAAACTGGAAACTGGAAAAACTCGGGAGTGCCCCGGGTTTACTGAGTGGAATTGTTGACATAAACTATCTCAATAAAGTAAGGCAAAGGTATCCCTACCTGACTGACCGAAATGTCGATATGTATAATTTATAAGGGTGATGCAAAGACTTAAAAGATCAGTTGTCCGGTCATGAATTGCTAATCTCTGATTTTCTCTTTTAAAGCTTTAATTATACCCAGGCAGACCTGATTGGCATCTGCAACAATTGCCACATCTGCCATCTTCATCATAGTTGCATTGGGATTTTTATTTATGGCAATGATAAAATCCGCATCAGTTAGAGCAGCTGTGTGTTGAATGGCTCCACTGATACCAAATGACATGAGTATTTTGGGTTTTATATTTTTACCTGCCTGACCCACTAATGCCTCATGGGATATCCATTCTGAATATACAACCGGTCTTGTGGCTCCAACTTCTGCATTCATCAAACATGCCAGATCAAATAATTTTTTAAATTTACCTTTGCTTCCCATACCTCTGCCGCCGCAGATGACAATATCGGCATCTTCAATTTTTTGTTTTTTAGCAGGCCTGTATTCCGAACTTATAAGTCGTATTCTGTCCTCGGGCAGATCCTTGGGTAAAGGCAGGATTATGGTTTCTCCTATGGCATTATCATCATGGGGCTGCTCCTGGAATGTGCCCGGACGAATAGTTGCCATTTGTGGTTTTTGAACAGGCGTTATAATTTTGGCAATCAGGTTGCCCCCAAAGGATGGGGCAATCTGGACCAAGATTCCTTTTTTGTCAATTTCAAGGTCAATACAGTCTGCTGTCAGTCCTGTTCCAAGCTGTTTTGCAACCCTGGGAGCCATTTCCTGGCCAAATCTTGTGGCACCCACAAGTATGGTTTCCGGTTTATATTCTTTGGCAAGCCTTGTCAAAAGCCTGGAATAGGTTTCAAGGGAATATAATGAAAGTCTCTCATCATCAACAACATAAACTTTTTGCGCACCATGGGCAATATATTCAGCCACATAATTATTTACATTATGGCCAAAAACAACAGCACAGACTTTTCCGCCTGTGGTAGTTGCTAAATCTACTGCTCTTGCAAGGATCTGCAGGGTAACCCTGTTTTGAAAATAATTTCTGTAATCACCAAACACCCATATATCTTTAGCGCTTTTCATTATACCTCATCATGTTCATGTGTTTTAAGGTCTTTGCCCATACCAGAGCTGATCACTTTGCCATATTCATCAAAAAGCTGATCAACCAATTTTTTCACAGCCCCTTTAAGTACCCGGTTTTCATTTTGGGTGGTAGGGGAAAAGACATCAATAATCCTTGTGGGAGAATCCTTTAATGCATTGAAGTCGTCATTGAAGCCTAATTTTTCGGCATCAATAATTCTGATATCAGGATTTTCAAAGGCCTTTTCCACCCCTTCAAGGGCAAGATATCTGGGTTTGTAGGCAGAAAGATCAATGGTAACAAGTCCTGGTAGATCCATACTGAGGGTTTCAAAAAAATCATCCACATGGCGCTGGACTTCAACAGTGTTTTCTTTCACGCTAATCTTATTTATATAACCAATGGCCGGGATACCCAGATCTTCAGCCAGCTGGGGACCGACCTGGGCCGTTTCGGAATCACTGGTCTGGGAACCGCAGATCACCAGATCAAAACTATTATATTCTCTTTGAATAAATCTTGAAAGGATGTGGCTTGTCAGAAATGTGTCCGCCCCTGCCATCCTTCTGTCTGTTAACAAAACCCCTTCATCAGCACCAAGGGCTTTGGCCTGGTGCAGAATTTCTTCAGCCATGGCAGGCCCCATGGTAACAGCGCAGATATTGGCATCCAGGTTTTCCTTAATCTGTAATGCCGCTTCCAGAGCCCTTCTGCTTGCAGGATCCATCATACCTTCAGCCAGTTCCCGCTTCAGGGTTCCGGTTTTTGAATTCCAGGGCAATTCCGATACCATGGGAACCTGTTTGATACATACAATAATATTTAACATATGCTTACCTTATTAACTGGGTTTGGACAAAATAGATCTTGCAATCACCATTTTCTGGACTTCACTTGTACCCTCATAAATCTGGGTGACTTTGGCATCCCTGAAATATCTTTCCACATCATATTCTTTACTATAGCCATACCCTCCGTGAATCTGGACTGCCATGTCAGTGACTTCCTTTGCTGTGGCACTGCAATAAAGTTTTGCCATGGATGACGCTTCCGAAAAAGCCTTGCCACTATCCTTGCAAGCGGCTGCCCTATAAACCAGGAGCCTTGATGCATCAATTTTTGTGGCCATTTCTGCCAGATAATTCTGGATGGTCTGAAATTTTGACAAGGGCTTATTAAACTGCTGACGCTCCTTGGCATAGGAAATAGAACTTTCAAAGGCGGCCTGGGCAATACCAAGGGCCTGGGCAGCAATCCCTATCCGTCCTGTATCAAGGGCGATCAACCCTATTTTCATCCCCTGCCCCATCTTTCCCAAAAGGTTTGTTTCAGGTACCTTACAATCCTCAAAAAAAAGAGATGATACAGGATTTGCCCGCATCCCGCAGAGATCTTCAATTTCACCTACAGAAAAACCAGGGCAGTCTTTTTCAACGATAAAAACACTGGCATAATTTTTCTTATCCCTGCCCTCGGAAACAGCAAAAACAAGAATGGTACCGCAGACTCCGCCATTGGTGACAAAAATTTTTGTTCCATTCAATATAAATCCATCTTTGGTTTCCACAGCATTGGTTTCCACACCGCCGGCATCTGATCCTGCATTGGCTTCGGTAAGGCAGAAGGCACCGATACTGTCACCACTGGCCATTGCCGGTATAAATCTGTTTTGCTGCTCTTTTGTGCCAAACTTCAAAATTGGAAATATACCCACACTATTGTGTACTGTGACACAAAGTCCCAGAGCAGCAGATACCCGACTCAATTCTTCAATGGTGATGGCATAACTTATAGTATCAAGGTCTGCACCACCATAAATTTTAGGGACCTGAAGCCCGAAAAAATTCAAGGGTTTCATTTTCTCAATAATTTCCCAGGGGAATCTTGATTCTTTATCCATGAGGGCCACATGGGGTTTTATTTCACTTTCAACAAACTCTCGTACAGTTTTTCGAATCAACTGGTGTTTCATGCAGGGATTAAAATCCAAAATAATACTCCATAATTTTGTTTTCTATTCATAGTGAGTTTTAAATATCTCTTACAATGGATCGTTTAATTCAGAATTAATTATCAATCTTGTGAAATAATTCATCAAAAGAGTTAACAAGTAAGAAACTCCTTCCTAATTTCAACATCAATAAGGATTTTCTTAGTGTAAAATCATAAAAATTAATATACGCTTTATCGCTGATTTATCAAGAATCATTTTAATTATTCGGCTCTTACGCTTGAAACCGCCCTGCCTGTTGAATATTTGTTTCGAGGCTATTCGCTTAACCTCCTGCAAATATCCATCAGACAGGGCTTTGGGGATAATTTTTTTTAACGGGCTGAACAATTACGAATCATTTTTACAATCAGAGAGTCTACCCAAATCCACCATCAAATTTTTGTTTGCCTGCCGGGCCACGGGTTGTGCACTATCCCTGGCCATCAGCAAGGTGCCAGATGCAAGACGACAAGGAGTGACGAAAGAGGCGTATAAGTCATACTCCGCAGGGAGGAACGACCGCAGTCAATGCAGCAGGTGGTACCTTGATGGTGGATCAGGGAGGAGATTGGCCCACAAGCTTGACTGTGGTTTTGATTATGGTATTGTTCCCCAAAAAACATTTGAAAATACTTTAAGAAAGCAGGACATGCGTTTTGCAAAAAACTGCCTGAATAATAGTTGGAAACTTGATAAATGATTATTACAAAAACTGGAAAAATCAGTGATGAGCTTTATGTTATAGGTCTCCCGGAAATACCTGTTTATCTTTTGGATGGCCCTGTCCCTGTTCTTTTTGATGCCGGTTTCACAGCACTTGCACACCATTATGAAACCGGGATCAAAGAAATTTTAAAAGACCGCAACCCTGCTTATCTATTCCTGACCCACTCCCATTTCGATCATATAGGGGCTGCCGGCCATTTTAAAAATGTCTGGCCAAAACTTCAATTAGGCGGTTCCCTGCGTTGTCATGAAATTTTGGTTAAACAAAAAGCCATTCAATTAATAAGGGACTTAAACCTTGAAGGCACAAAGAATTTAAAAAAAATGGGCATTCATAACCTTAATGAACAATCATTTGAATCCTTTGACTTAGATCTTTTCATCAAACATGAACAGGAAATTGAGCTATCCTCAAATCTAACTATAAAAGCCTTTAATACACCCGGGCACACCTGGGATTTCATGAGTTATTGGATTCCGGAAAAAAAAATCCTTATCGCCTCGGAAACGGTTGCCTGTTACCATAATAATGGGTATTTACAACCTGAATTTTTAGTTGATTTTGACGCATACATTGAATCTTTAAAAAAAATTAGAGATATGGGTGCAACAATTTTGTGCGCAGGGCATTATGCAGTTTTTACAGACAAAGATGCACTTAAGCATATCAATGCATCTTTTAAAGCTGCAACTGATTATCTAACCATGGCCGAAGGCTTCCTTGACCAGGAAAAAGGCGATATTGACCGCAGTGTTTTAAGGATCAAGGCCGTGGAATGGGATAAGAGACCCTGGCCGAAACAGCCTGAGTCTGCCTATCTTTTAAATACCCGGCAAAGAGTCAAAACTATATGGCAGAGGATGAATAAACCATACATTGAAGAGAAATGATAACCCGAATTAATACAATTAATACTATCAAACCAATTTTCAGAGAATACCTGGATTATATGAGTCAATTTTTTTTAATTCATGATATTGAATCCTGGTGTGAAGGTGCACTGAAAAATTTACAACACTATTCAATTGCCGATGATCGGTACATATACATTATAAAGAAATCCGAGACTATCATTGGATTTGCAATGGTAAATAAGCACTTAAGGTTCAATGCAAAAGGTTTTGCAGTGGCAGAGTTCTACATTAAAAAAAATCATGAGAAAAAAGGTTATGGCCGCATATTGGCTGAACATCTATTTAAAAATCACCCTGGTAATTGGGAAGTTGCAGTGACTTTAACAAATAAGTCTGCCCTTATATTCTGGGAACATATTGTATCATCTTATACAGGTGGTGATTTTTTAAAAAAAAGAAACTCTTCATTTAATGGATATGGCTTCATTTTCAACAATAATTTAAAAAATAAACCTTGGAAGAAATAAGAATCGCAAATAAGTCAGGCTAAGGGTGGTGGTGGCAAAGGCAATTCTCCACGCTTCAAAGCTTCCCGTGCCGCCTTGACCGGTATACGGGCCTCGCAGGGAACCCCTACCTGGCACAGGCCGCATCCATACCCCTCAAATTTATAAGTTTTCTTTACATATTCTCTGGAAAGAGCCAGATGTTTTCTGCACTTTTCCTTGTCATGACCCGCCTCTGTAATAGCACGGGCCGGACACCGGTCTATGCATTTGCCACAAGTCCCGTCAACATAATAAAGACAATAGGCCTGATGGTTTGCATAGGGCCTTGGGGTTGGTTTGATGGACACTTTTGCCACGACTGATCCTGCTCGCATTGCTTTGCCTTTTTCCGTGATAAGACCATCGCACAGGCCAAAAGTACCCAGGCCTGCCGCATGGGCAGCATGGCGTTCAGACCATGAAGACGCATAAGAAAACCGTTCTGAATTTACAATAGTCCAGTTTGGGACCAGCATGGGAGCAACGGCTGAATGCCCTGCATTTTCGAGACTTTCCACCACATGCTGTCGCAATCCCACGTTGAATTGTTCACCATAGACCCTTATTCGAGCCCATTCATCAGAGGGATATGTTTTAGCCCTGCGGTTGGTTTTCCTGACCTGTTTTCGTTGAGGTAAAATCCATGAAATTACCGTCAGCTGCTCTGCTGTTACCATCTTATCCGGGCAATTCTGATTGAATACCTCAAATGGAGTCCAATGGAAAGCTCCAATATACTCTTTATACTGCTGCCAGATCTGATCTGCTCCCGTGGAAAAACCCACCAGCGCACTATCCCAGGCTGGGTCACTATTTTTGTTTTGAATAGTATTAAGGGGTGAATTTGCAATAAAATCCTGAATCAAATTATTAACCCATTTTTCGGAAATATTGATATTTTTTCCCATTTGCATCTCCTCTTCTGTCATAGGATAAAAGATAATGAATTTTTGTAGCGGGTTCAAGCGCAAGAGCTGAATAATTAGGAATTTTTAAGACATTTCCCGGAATTCATCCATGGATCTTCCTCTGATGGCTTCTGCAATTTCAAAGACATAATCATAAATATGAAGTCCTTTGGATGATGCAATAATTTCACCGTTTTCAACACCGATCTGTTCTGCACAATATTGTTTCATCATTTCAATGGCAGCCAGGTTTGCAGGGAATCCCCCGTATAAATCCCAGGACCTGAAATAAGGGAAAAAATGAAGTTTTCCATCCTGGATACGGGTATCAATGTGTCGAAGGCAGGGCGGATCAAGTAAAACCATATCCGAGGGCTGGCCCACCTGTAAAATCATCTGGTTGTTCCTGTACCCCTTGTTTTTATAGGTCCAGATCATCATCTCCATCTGGTTTACAAAGTATCTGCCGTTT